>Ga0157369_10000091_pt1 | contig 125231 bp, 207 predicted proteins | sample C25metaG_FD_113461 | JGI IMG/M metagenome (GOLD analysis project Ga0157369, IMG submission 113461) | Corn rhizosphere microbial communities from Kellogg Biological Station, Michigan, USA - C2-5 metaG | ecosystem: Host-associated > Plants > Roots > Rhizosphere > Soil | place: USA: Michigan... | reverse complement strand
TGGAGAGCTTTCACTGTTCTTACGCCCATTATACCATCCTGTGATACTCCTAGCCACCTCTGGATAGCCTTGGCAGTACCTGAGCCTATGATACCGTCTGACTTGAGTCGTAGCTTCTTCTGCAGCGCAACTATAGCAAGGGAACCCTCAGCCTTGCCAGGAGGCTGGGTCTTTATAGTCGTCCAATTAGCTGCAGGGAAACACTTGTGCCAGCCTGCATCCTGACCAGAGATAACACCATCCTGAGTTGTTCCGACATACTTCTGAAGAGCCTTAATGGTAGCAACTCCAGCAACACCGTCAACAGTCAACTTCGTGACAACAGGTTTTGGCTTTGGTTTAGGTGCTGGCTTTGGAGGAGTAGGTAGAGGAACAGGCTTGGGAGTAGGAATTACTGGAGTAGCAAACCCACCGTTATCAATAAATGTCTCAAGCGCAACACCCGTTTTTGGTCCAAGGATACCATCTTGTTCACTCTTTGGCAAACCAAGCTTCTGCTGAAGAGCTACTACAACCCTAGAAGCAGGAGCAGAGATAACACCGTCAGCAGCAGTACCTATCTTCTTCTGCAAAGCTGTGATAGTGTCCTTGCCGACGATACCGTCTACGTCTACCTGTAGAGCAGCCTGAAGGGCTTTACGGTGAGTCTCGTCTAGCCACTTATTGAGGTCTTGATCTGCGCTTACAGGAAGAACTGGAGTGACAGGAGTAACGTTGTTTGAGTAGGCATGTTGTCTGTCAACACACCCTAGAATGTCTACTCGCCAGCGTCTACGAACAAAGATACCACGAGGACCATTGTTACTAGCATCGTTAGTATTACCCTCAATAGTATCAACATAGGGAAGTGAGGGGTCATTGCGAAGAATCATACCAATGTGGTCAGCTAGACCATCTCTACGTCCTGAGTACAACCAGTCAAAGATCACCCAGTCACCAGTATGAGATTTGTAAGAAGTAATCCACTTGTTAGCAGCCTTAGCATCTTCCACAACGTGGGGAACATACACAACACGTGCATCAGTAGTAGGAAGTAGAGTAAGACCAAGCTGATTACAACATACTTCTTGTGTCTTTCCACAGAAAGCTGACCCAGGCCAGTGAGGTTCCTTACCAAGCATCCATATCTTAGTACCGGAGTTGTCTCTGTACCCAATCCAGTCATCAAACCAAGCAATTGTCTGAGATACGCTTACCATCAGGCATCACCATTTTCTTCTCTACCCTGAGCTACAAGCTGTGCAAGGTATGCACGAGCATCAAAGTCATCTGCAGGATGCTGAGGAGCATCTGGAACATCTTCAAAAGTATCTACAGCAGCATCCAAGTCAGCTGAAGAGAAGGAGTTTTTACCTTCACCATTAGTCATAAATAACATCTCCAAGAAAGAAATAAGGTGGTCTACTCATATTATCGTTCTAGATGTGGTAGACTTAAGTAGTAAGGAAAAGATACGATAATATGTATGTAGAGGCTCCCGCGCCGTCCCTGTAACCACAGCTGCAGGTAGAATGGCGCGGGAGTTCTCTTGCATCTGGACCTGAAGTGTGCGATAATAAGGTATGAAGGTTCTTACACCTTCCTGCTGTGGATAGGTCTGTAAGGGTCCAACCGGGAACTGACGGGGACGACGTTTACAGAACGGGCGGTATAAACGCTAACCTGCGGAACATGGTTAACCCACTGGCAGAGCAGGACGCTTGCTGCGAACCAAGAGCGCCGTTTCCTTAGTAATGATGATAAGTCCTGCCATAACGCAGAGAGTTACATAGTTGCTTCAGTGTCTATGTTAATTTATTACTTACATCAGGTAGTCGGAACTCGCCACTCCACTCTTACAGGTCTACTACTAAGGAATCCTTATCCAAGGCACCGGAAGCGGTGAAAGGCAGACACACAAGAGACTGAAACGGTTACATCAGTAACCTTAGTAGAGTTATAGCAATATAACTCGTCCTCCCCTCCAGCTGGTTGTTCAGAGAGCCACGCTGGCACACACTGAAGTAGTAACTCAACTGACACGTTCAAGACATAGAGTATCTTCTAGACCACTAGTAACAGCTACAGACAGTAGTACCTAGTTATAGATCAATAGATACTCTTGAACAGAAGGACTAGGGGAGGGAGGGAGACACTTAAAAACTTTATAAGGAAACAGCATGAGCGAAGCGAATTCCTTGTAAGACAGTAGACACTCTCCAGAGGTCTGTGGTATAGTAGACCCCATGAATGAACTTAACCAATCACCAGAGCTGTCCCTAGAGGACTGGAAATCACTCTCAGAACTATACCTAAATCTGTGGAAGAGTGCAGAGGCAGAGGTTGTCCGTCTAGAGTCAGAACAACAAAACCTAAAAGACTCTCTTCAGTACATGTACTCAACGAGTAGGGCAGATGCATGACCACTAACCGGGCAGACGAGCAGGAGCAACCATGACCAAGATCGAAATCGAACTAGAAGATGTGCAACTCCTATGGGACACGGTCATCTCATCAATGGATTGGGGCAGCGGATTCCTAGATGAAGAGGAAATGTGGCGCATCCTCGTCATCGGCGCGCGCTTCGGATTCGATGTCAGCGCGCGCTCGTCCCACTTTCCGAAGATCGTCGGCCAGTGGGAGAAGGACAACCCGAAGCCGAGGCTGGATTACGCCAAGGCAGGCGGCGGTGGATATAGGCGGAACGCCGTCGATCACAGGACTTCTGAATGGCGCAGGTATGACGCGGCGCAGAAGGAATGGGACGCAGCTCGCACCGCATTCTTCAACGCACGCCTGCTGGAAGCCGTCGCCAAATACGACATGACCGACCCGTACAACCCGCCGAGTGCACAGGAGCAACCATGAAGGTTCACATCGCATACGACGTCGATACCCCCGACCTACTGGATAACCTGATGAGTTCAGTGCTGAAGCGACGGTTAGAGCGTGCCGAGGATGAGGTACAAAGACTTCGTACCGAACGCGATTTAATTAATGGCGAGCGGATGACACTCCTCATACAACGTGACCAGCTACGCGCTCAGATCGCAGATGCGTTGGAGGCTCAGTCCGATGATTCGTAAAACAGCTGTAGTCGTGATGCTTACAACTTGCTCCGCTGTGGGTGTCGTAGTAGGAGCAGGTAGTGCATACTTACTAACACTAAAATTAGATGCAAGGTCTGCTAGCCGTCGTAGAAGTCGTAGTTTAGTTATGAAGGGTGTAGTTCAATGACTGATTGTTGTTCTTCTGGTGGTTCCTGTACGTACTGTGAGGAATGGAAGATTCTGGGCTGGGCCTTCAGTCCCCCTCCACCACCTGCAGAGAAAGCAAAAGAAAAGACACTAAAGACATACTGTCGCTGTGCTGGAGTAGCTGTGCAAGATGCAAAGGGTGGCTGTGCCTGCAACACTGAGCTAGTATGATATACTTGATTCTATGATTACTTATTCTGCTAAGATTATTGCCGACTCTATATCACCAGATGAGTCACGGCTAACTACTATGGAAGTAACATTCCCCAGGTTTATTTTGGCAGAAGTCAATACCCATAGAAAGTTTAGTAGGAATAGTGCTTCGTCTCGTGCCAGGTCTCTGACTAAGACTATAGATGAGGTTAGTAATGACCCATTCATCCCAGACTATTGGGGTAAGCATCAGCCTGGAATGGCAGCACATCAAGAAATTAATGATACTGATGTTGACGGAGCACGAGAAGTATGGCTATCAGCCAAGGATAAGGCTGTAGACGCTGCTAGAACACTAGAAGCTATAGGGTTACATAAGCAACTAGTAAACCGTCTTCTAGAGCCTTTTATGTGGCATACAGCACTCATCTCTTCCACCGAATGGGATAACTTCTTTACCCTTAGGATTGACCCTGCTGCTCAGCCAGAGATTCAGCGTACAGCACAGGTGATGAAGGAAGCTTTACAGCATTCTTCTCCTGTCGAGTTACAATACGGTGAGTGGCATCTACCTTATGTAACTGAGAAAGAGAAGGATTACCTAGACTTCTCTAATTTGCGTAAGGTCTCTGTTGCTAGATGTGCTCGCGTTTCGTATCTAACACAAGGCTCTGACAGTGATGTTGCCAAGGATTGTAAGCTAGCAGATAGATTACTAAAGTCTCGTCATCTTAGCCCGTTCGAGCATGTCGCTACTCCTGAGGCATATAAGGGTATGACGGACTCTAATTTTGATGGTTGGGACCAGCTACGAAAGATTGTTGAGTAGTATGGACAAGTTGATCTTCCAGACGATGAGTGATAACCTACAGCCATGAACCTAGACCCCGCCACCAAGGAGCTTGCAGGAACAATCACTGCCCTCCAGGACTTTATCAATGATGTATTTGAGGATCTTAAGAGTAGTGACTATCCTATTTCACCCGAAGAGTTTACTTTAACTATGCAAACTCATTTCTGTGATTTTCTTGATTCAACACACTCAGTTGAAAAAGTTCTAGAACAAACTATTGAGAAGATTTCCACTAAGTACGAAAACTCTTACAACAAAGATTTTGGACTAGCAAAAGTATATAATATTGCAGACTACCGTAAAGTACCTATGGATCACATGACTGAGGAAGAAGTTACTGACTTCCTTCTAGGGTTTCAGAACCATCCATCAAATTACCGAAACGATATTAATGACTGACGACTGCAAACCTAAGCCTCTTCGCATCTCTTGGACACAGCTACTTCGTTTTGAAGACTGTGCTAGAAGTGCTCAACTCATGAGAGAAGGCAATAGAGAAAAAGGTATTGTAGATCAGCGTAACTTCCTTGGTGGTAACTGCACTGACAACGCGATGCGTCGGTGGCTTGAGTCTGATAATCCAGAAAAGACTTCACCAGTTCCTCTAGGTAAAACTTTACTAGCTGAATATATCGAGAAGCAAGGTGACCAGATTCGATGGAAGGGCTCTAAGGCACAAGATGTAAAAAAGGTTCTTGTAGATATTGAGGAAGCTTTGACTACTCTAGAGCCTTGGCTACGAGAGAACGTACTACCTTACCCATATGAGCCAGAAGCTCGTGGAACGGCTCGTATGCTCGTCGCAGACGTTGATGGTACTCTTAGGTGTGTTGACCTTTTCTATGCCGTAGATATCGCTGTGAAGCGTCCTGAGGGGTTCAAACTCTATGACCTCAAGACCACTCGCAACGATAAGTATGTTGAAGGTAAGACACTAGGACAACTTACATACTACAAGCTAGCTTGGATGGTAAAGTTCCGACTAGAGCCAGACGACTTTGCAGGTCTTGCCTTTATCACCCCACTGACTAAAAATTTCCTGACAGAAGTTTATCCTGAGAATCGTGAGATTCAAGTAATAGCTAATCGCATTATGAGGTACGCTCAAGCTGCCTGGAATGGTATAGCCCCTACAAAGACCCAAGTCGATTCTTCTTGCCAATACCGTTGTGAGGTTAGGAACTCTTGCCCTCTGTACAAACTTCCAGAGGTAATGAATAGTGGACGTATAGACTTTACTAAACTTATTGAAGCCCAGAAGTTACTCTCAGACACTACAGAACTAGACAAGTTAGGTATGGTAAACTTAGAACATGACAAATAATAAGAACAAGTTGCAGAAGGTGTACCACGCACTCTCTTCTGCCTATGCTGATAGTGGCCTAAGTCTTGATGTAGCTCTTGCAGAGAAGTTACTAGAAGATGCTCTAGTTAGTGGAATCAGCTTTCTAGAACTAGCTGCTGAATACCTACAAGAGAACAATGAATCCGTAGAAGAGTCTCCTGAAGAAGACTACCAACCCTCTCCTCGTGACGAGAAGTTGGATACCTACCACTCGACTTCAGAAGCTCCCTCTTTTATGGATAAGTTGGAAGAAGACCTCAATACCTTCTTTGGGACGATCAAGGACTTCAAGGGAAATGAGTGAAGGGTTCCATCTAGGGTACGGAATTGATACTACCTACCCTAAGATTGATGAAGACGGAATTATACACATTGACCCATACGTATCTATTGACTCAGACGAAGATTCTATTTATTTTCTAGGTAGAGAGTATCGCCCTCTCGTGGAGAGTGAGCTATGACAGAGGCAAAGGATCTACGAGAACTAGAGACCGAACTTTCTAATCTAAGAAACAAGAAAGCACAGCTAGACTCTGAGAAGATGCGCCATGAGATGGAAATGAACAATGCTAAGGAGTCTCTAGAGGCAAGTCTTGGAGAGTTGAAAGCTCTAGGATTCACTGACCTAGAATCAGCTCAGAAGTTCATTGACGACTCTGTGGTAGAATTAAAGGAACTTATCAATAAAGCGAAGAATAAAATCGAAGGCATTGCGACTGAGGCATGAAGTTTGACATTAACGCAGACGTGCTAGTGAGGTCACTCACAGCAGTTAGTCTAGGTCTGCCAAAGAAGGCTCTTACTCCTATCCTAAAAAGCGTACTATTTGAAGTACGTAATGGGAAGCTGCATATAATCTCTACTAAGGGGATTATGACAGTTGGTGTAGAGACAGAGATTGAGATGGACTATCTCACCTACCGGGTTATTTTCGATGCCTCTTCTTTGATAAAAATTGCTCGTAACTCTTCGGGTATAGTCTCTTTTGATTGCTCCCCACGCAAGGCTATAATTACCTCTGGACGGTCCTCTTGGACTCTCAATCTCCAGGATGCTACCGAGTACCCAGAGATTTCTGTACTGAATATTACAAATTGGGCAACAGTAGCTAGGCATCCATTCCTAGAATCCTTGGTAGCTGTCAGTTCTGCAGCTTCTAATGACCCTCAGCGTCCTTCTCTGTGTGCTGTGAACATTAAAAACAATGAATTTACTGCTGCTGATGGTATGAGACTACATAAAATCAGATCAGATTACGCATATCCTAATTGTAATGTTCCTTCTCATGCAGTTTCTGACATTGTAACACTATTAAAGTCTAATAATGATGAGTTCTTTGGCATCAGGTCTGCTAAGAACGGCATTGCACTGAAGTCAGGTAACGTAACAATGGTGGTAGGAGCACTATCTGAGGAGTATCCAGACGTTTCTAGCTCTATTTTGAAGCCTACCCTTCTCAATGAGGATATTGTTCAAGTAGAGAAGGATGAACTTCTTACTGCCATCCTCCGATGCTCTGTTACAGCTGATGAGGTTGGTCTACTAACACTTGAATTGGCTCCAGGTAAGATCAAGTTGTCAACCAAAGACTCTTTTGGGTCTCACTCTACAGAAGAAATTGATACCTTTTGGGACGAGGAGGGAAAGGTTAAGGTTAACGTAAGATCTTCTCAGATTTCTGAGGCTATTAAGTCGTGTCCTTACCAGAATATGGACCTCTATTTTGGTCGTGAAGAGACTACAAAACTCCCCTCAATTCTAGTTAAGTGTGACGCAGCACAGTACGCGGCTGTAGTTACTCAGGTAAGGACAGACTTGCTATGACACCTTGGAATTGTATAATTTGTGGTGGTGTAGGACTAACTTCTCCAGATCATGTATGTGTTGAGACAGTAGTTGACACCACACCTAACAAGTGATAGAGTATGACACATGAGCAGAGAGTACGTGTGGAACTACAGAGTAGTCATTCCACAAGAGACGGTAGATCGACTAGCTGAAGAATCTGGCTGGGGTTCCCTTGAGTACCAGTTTGACGAACTGGACGCTCTGACATACGCAGTAGAAGAGACTATGACTCCTCACTACTATGGTATTGGATTTGGCTGCAGTGGCAGATATCCTTGGGCAGAGTACTCTTTTACTGCCAATAAAACAAAGGCCAGGTATTTCAAACAGAAGCTGGACCAGTACCTAAATACAGAAGCTATTGAATTCAGCAAGGTAGATGATAAGTGGTTTAAGGACCACGAAGATGAGTGAACTGTACCTAGATTTCTGTGACAAGTGCTTTGAGTCTGTGGTAGACTATGGCACTCTCCAGTGTACTGGAATGGACGTAGAGTTCAAAGTCCCTACAGTGAACTTGTATCATCGAGAGTGTTATGCTACACTGACGGAACAAGAAACCGTACAGACCTGTACGGATTGTCTAAACAACCCATGCTTTATACGGAAAAGGATTTCGAGTGAAGAACTTTAAGAAGGTAGCGGTCGCTAGTATTATGGCTGCTGGTCTGACCCTTGGCCTAGGAGCTTGTCAGAGTGACTCTGATGTTGTCAGTCATAATCTGTCCAAGGACTCAGACAACTACAAGGTAGCTCGTCAGATCGTAGTTTATAATGCAATTACAAACCAGTATGTCCAGACAGTTACTGGGTTCTGCTCCCTTGGAAATGATGATAAGCCAGACCGTGTAACCTACACCTGCAAGGCTTCTGGTGAGGATACTGGCTACCTTAAGGATATTATTCTTAAGTCAGATAACACCTTTGTCTTTGTTCACCAGATTTCAGCACGAAACGTCAGTACTAAGCATGTTAAGGTCATCTTTAAGCCTTCTACTGTTATTCCTGGTGTTGAGGCTCGTTAAGCTGTTCTTCTGTAAGCATCTACGCACCAGGAACATATATGGTGATGAGATTATAGCAAGAATGTCAGCTATGGGAAAGATCCGTAGACAAGCCTGCTTAGATTGCGGTAAGGCTCTCGATAGAGGACTAAAGAAGAAATGACTGACGAGTACCTAGAGTTCCATCGACTTGAGAAGAAAGTCACTTTCGGAGGATGCTCTTTCTTTGATAAGGAAATACGAACTCTATTTGATATTCACATTGAGAAGAGTCTAGGCTTATTTGAAATTGAAAAGGGTATCTTTAAGTTTGTAACTTCCCAACCTCTTAATAACAATGGTGACAGGTTTTATACTACGTGGCAAGCCAACGTAACAGACCTTGACAATACAACGGTTGAGCAAGTAGGAACCTACAGATTTATGAATAAGGCAGACGCTATAGACCTAATGCAACGTCCCTTTCCACTACCCTAAAGAAAGACTCTACAAATGGGAATGTCAATCCACCCACAGTATGGTAAAGTAACAGAAATTCAAGAGTATGTATTTAAGCACCAGATGGATTATGGTACTATAAATCGTACTGATGATGAGCCTGAGCTAGAAGAGTTTATCAATAAGGTTCTTGCTCAGTTTGGAGCAGTTACTCCTGATGGAACGTGGTTCATCATTTCCTACAATGAGTACTACTCAGATAGTGGCTATAACGCAGGCTGGGAGATTCTAGACTTTCTAAATAGGTACTTCGGTATTGACGCAGATGAGAATTATTGTGATATCTTTGATCTACCTCTCACTAGTATGTGGGAGAGTGGCGCTAACGCTGGCGAGGTCGCAGAAGAGCTAGGTGTTGAGCTGGAAGAGTTCGACACAGATGAGGGCTACCTCTAAAGTGTAACTAATAACTTAATAAGGGTCTTCTGTAGCTCAGTCGGTAGAGCAGCCTGCCTAGGAAACTAGCCTCGGGCATGGGTCGGTGGTTCAAGTCCACCCAGGAGAGCATGGAAAAGATAGTATACTTGCAAGTTCGCCAGTACCTGTACACTGAGAATGTATACACAGATGAAAGTGGAAATATTCTCAGAGTAGAGAGAAATAACGATGATTATTGGTATGACAATGAATCAACGGAGCAGCTTAGTCCTGACGAAGTAGAAAATCTAGGACTTGGTTGACAGAAGTAAGTCAGTGTGGTAAACTAGTAACTACAAAAGAATAGAGTATTGGATCATTAGCTCAATTGGTCTAGAGCAACGCACTCTTAATGCGCAGGTTCTCGGTTCGAGTCCGAGATGATCCACGACGCTTTGCGACATGTGCGTTCCTGCGGGAGAAGTCGCATTTAAAGGCATATGGCAACTATTGGCAAGTGTTGCGCTTGGCTGTTAACCAAGTGGGTAAAAGTCCCCGTTATAGGTTCGATTCCTATTATGCCTGCTAGTCCAATGTAGGTCTTTGCTAAGAGTCACTTCTTGCGGCAAACAAGAAGAAAAGGCCATCTTCCTATGCTGGCTATAACTTAATAAACTTGAGGTCCGAAAGGATACGTGCCTGACGGCGGATGAAAAGACAAACGCTAGCTGCTACCATCCTGAAGGTTAAAGTAGAAGTAACCGAGAAGTTGCTGCGCCTCAAGATCGAACTTAATAGGAGATGCCATGTAAGGCTTTAGGCTCTAAGACAGTTAACTGGTAGAGTACAGCACACTCATGTAAGGGAAAACGGGAGCGTGGAGTCTAGAATCCTATCTCCAAGTCCCTTTCATACGCCCATCTATGGCCTTCTGGTGGGACCGGCTTCTACAAGATACTGAGTGCTCTTTATAGAGAGTCATAAAATCTTGTAGAAAATAAGAGGGTAGTCAGTTCTAAACTGGCTACTGGCAGGAAGCCACCATTAAATAACAGGGTGGGGGCCACTTCCTGTCACTCCTTGTGCATAAAGGAGCCATTTAGAAAGTGCCGCTCTGGTGCAAAGTCCAGTGCCTGCGGATATGGGAGACGTTCTGTATCACGGCAGGCTTAATCCTCATTAGTGTAACATGGTAGCACACCAGTCTCTGAATCTGGTAGTCCTGGATCGAAGCCAGGGTGAGGAGCATGAGTGATGAAATCCTGCTTGGTATAGATATTGACGACCCAGAGAACCGGCTCATTGTAGAATTGACAGATCATGTATATGATATGCTTGATATGTTGGTAGTTAGACGAATGGAGCTTGGTCTAACTAGATCACAAGTAGCTAAACAAATAGGGGTAAGAGAAGATTCTATAGAAAGACTAGAAAACTACGGAGACAGTAGTATATTCCTATTAAAATATTATGCCTTTACACTAGGTATGACAATAGATTTTAAGGCAGAAGTTTATGAAAATAACAATGCAAAAGAAGATTGAGAAGAACGGCGAGAGGGCAACTTTTTCTGTCAGTGAACTTAAGAAGCTAATTGAAGGAGCTTCCGACACAGACACAGTTAGTGTCCGCACGAGCAGAGGATACAATCAATTTGATGTTGGTAGTACTACCCTAACACTCAATATTATAGAAGAAGTATGAGTTATTCTACAATGACTAGGCCAACAGAGGCTGGAATCCTAATGGCTACAGCTGAGTTGTGGGCAACCAGGTCAACATGCAGTAGGTTGCATGTTGGTGCTGTTATTTCCAAGAGTGGTCGTATAGTATCTTCCGGCTATAATGGAAATGCTGCAAGTCTAGAACACTGTGTTCATACAGATGACTCTCCTTGCACTACAGCCGCCCATGCAGAAGAAAATGCTATAGTATTTGCAGCTAGAGACTTGACAGGATGCACGATGTGGTGTACACACGCACCTTGCTACACTTGCTCTAGGATGATTATAAATGCCGGTATATCTGATGTAGTGTATGAGCTTGACTACCGGAGCACTGGTGGTGTAGACTTGCTCAAACAAGCAAACATCAACGTTAGGAAATACAGTGACATCTCTTAACGAGTCCCTAGATGCTCGTATGAAAAGATATGAGAAGGTAGCATCATACCAGTTCCACCCACGTAATGCTATTATTGTACGTGTCGATGGAGTAGCTTTCCACACCTTCACTAAGGGAGCTAATAAGCCGTTTGATGGTTCTGTCAGTGCTGCAATGTTTAGTGCTACAGAGAGTGTAGCCAGTGCAGCACAGGGTTGTGTTCTAGCTTATACTCAATCTGACGAAGCAACTTTCCTTCTAACAGATCTTCAAGGACCAAATTCTCAAGGATGGTTTGGGTTTAAGAAGTCAAAGCTAGAATCGGTTGTTGCATCTATGTTTACTTATCACTTTAATGAATATCTGCATCGTTGGGGAGATACCAACCTACTGTATAAGCCTAATCGGAGTGATAACGAAGCATTCTTTGATGCTCGGTCCTTCTCTGTACCTCTAGAGGATGCTCCTAATGTCTTTGTATGGCGTCAAAAGGACTGTTACCGTAATTACATTCAGGCACTGGCTCAGCACGAATTTGGACATGCTGCAATTCAAGGTAAGCCTGTCAAGGAGCTTGAAGTAGAGCTTCAATATAAGGCTACTGCCTGGAGTCAGTATGCATATGGGTATACTCTATTTAATCACGGAAGCTTTACTGGTAAAGCTACTTACGAAGAATTCCGAAACCTCATTGAAAAAGGCACACTATAAGAGTAGAAGTAAATAGGAAGGGAGTACAGTCAGTACAAGAGCGACCCAGAAATACACAACTGAAGGACTGAATTCCCCTTTGCGAAACCTTAAGAAGACTTTACTAATTATTCCGACCTTACTACTAGCTGGCTGTGGAGCTGCAGAAGCAACGAATACAGCAGCTAGTACAGCACACATAACTACTAAGGAACCTCCAAGTATTACCAGAACATTGCCTACAGGTACACCAACACTGAAGGTAACAAAAGCAAAACCTTATACTGCAACACCTTTGTCTACAGCTAAACCAACACCTGTAATTACTACAAAGAAGCAGCCTAGTGTTCCAACTCCTACGTGGAGCCGTAAGCCAACAAATACAATCTCCAGAACCTCCACTAGACCTCCAGTACAGACACCTGACACAGTGTCTAGAGGAGGAATGTGGGACAGAATTGCCAAGTGTGAATCAGGAAATAATTGGCACATTAACACAGGCAATGGTTACTATGGTGGTTTGCAATTCGATATTGGTACATGGCTGTCTGCAGGAGGAGGACAGTTCGCACCTAGAGCTGATTTAGCAACGAGAGAACAACAAATTACTGTTGCTAATCGAGTGTACTCATCCAGAGGTTTGCAGCCTTGGCAGTGTGGATAAAAGGCTAACTAATTACAACTGTTGACATACCCCCTAGATTCTGGTATTCTAGGGGGTATGTTCACAGAAGATGATATAGAGCTTGACAAGTCAAAGCCTTACGACCTTAATGGAAGTCCTAAATAATGCCAGTGTTAGAAATTTCCCTATTTATCTCTCTGTGGTGGATTATTGGGTATCTAGGTGTCGGAGCAGTATCAGCGATCTATGCTATTCACTATGATTTATCTCTAGTAAGATCAACAAGTGTTTTAGACTATAAACTTCAACTTGCTTGGAGAGTACCATTAGCATTTATTATTATACTATTTATTTGGCCTTATATACTGCCAGTTACAGTTATTGATAAAAAGCGAACCAAAAAGGCACTAGAAGCGCATAGAAAGGCTATTAATCTTTATGACTGAAGAGCAGTGTGAGCCAGTTAGGTTAATTATCTATACTCGTTGCCGAGATGACAGAATGTGGATTGACAATAACAGCTGCTCTCATGCAAATGGTCATGTTTGCTCAACTTGTGATTTTGACAGATATTACGCCACTAAACACGCAGGACACTGCCCTTGGGAACATTATGACCAGTGATAACACTACCTTTCTTTTCGCTACTACGTGGACACTCTCACAAATGGATACTTTCTTGTATAACTTTCATGAGCGAGCTGAGAAAGATAACCTATCTGATTACCAGCGCCATGTAATACTTGAAAAGGCAGGAATTGATTCAGAGGCATACGATGACTGGCTTGAGAGTTGACACTCACTCCAAGAGATGATAGTATTCCTTTCATGAAGACAAAGAACCTACAGTCATCTCCTAAGAAAGACTACATCGAGAGCGTAGCAGTAGGGGTGGTACTGACAGCAGTTTCCTACCTTATCGGCGCTGAATTTGGCTGGATCAGCCTCACAGACCTTAATTGGCTAGAAGTATTTGCAGTTCTGACCTCATACACATGTACCTACCTGTGTGTGAAGGAGCGCCGAATTAACTACCCTCTAGGTGCTATCTCATCAGCAGCCTATGCTGTGCTTTTCTGGCAGAGCGGACTATTTGCTAGTGTTATTCTAAATGCCTACCTTGTCCCAACCCTTATCTATGGCTGGATTCGTTGGGGTAAGGACACAAATGCACGAGTTGTGACCCATGTATCACTAAAAATGGTTCCTGTTTACCTACTTGTAGCTGGTGTAGGGTACCTTGGAGCCTCTGTTCTGAGTAACGCCATTGGTGGTAACATGGCTTGGACTGATGGACTCATTCTAGCTGGGACAATTCTTGCTCAGTTCCTTCTCGATAACAAGAAGCTTGAGAACTGGGGAGTGTGGGCACTGGTAAATGTGTTCGCAATCTACACGTATTACACTACTGGTCTATTCCTAGTAGCTGCCCAGTATGTACTTTTCCTTGGAAACACACTTTACGGATACCTAGTATGGAAGAAGAGTCTTAATGAAGGCGTTTGTCTTGATGACAGCGATGCCCCCTACGACCGGACACTTGCAATTAATACAGTTCGCTGAGTCACTAGCTGACGAAGGTGTTGAACTAATCGTCAACACACAACCAGATGAACCATTTATAGAAGAAAGAGTAAGTGCAGTAACAAAGGCAGTTTCTTCCCACAATGTACGGGTGCATACCTACTCTGAGTTTATTGAACAAGATCCTGAAGCTCCAGGATTTTGGGATATGTGGAAGAATATGCTACTTGACTGGGGAATTCGAGCAGGAATTGATGTTATTGTAGCTAGTGAGTTGTACGGAAAGAAACTAGCTGAGCTAACAGGCACTAAGTTCTACCCTTACGATATTGAGCGCCAGATTAACCCATCTAAGGCTACAAAGGTACGTAATTATCCTTTCCAGTACTTTAAGAATATACTTCCAGAGTTCCAAGAGTACATCAAGACTCGCGTAACCTTCTTCGGTGCAGAGTCTACTGGAAAGACAACTACATCTCACGTAGTAGCAGACCGTCTTGGGGCACCTTGGCTATTCGAGTATGCTCGTCCATACCTAGAAAATACCATAAATGAGATTACACCAGACTCTATGGGTGATATTTACCGTGGACAGCTAGCTCTCCAGAAGCAAGGGTCTAAGCTCAGTACAACATCTCCATATATTATCCAAGATACTGACCTCTTTTCGACAGTAGGGTATTGGAGTTTACCACATTGGCAGAAGACTCTAGGTGAGTGTCCTGAGACACTAATTGAGGATGCTCTAGCTAACAAGTCTGACCTATACATCATCACCAAGAGCAATATACCGTTTGAGGAAGACCCTCTCCGGTATGGTGGGAACGTTCGTGAAGGCTCTGACGAGTATTGGCTTGGGATTTGTGAGAAATACGACCTAAATTATGTTGTGCTAGAGAGTCCTGACCTAGAAGTTCGGATGAATGAATCTGTACAGTATATTTGGGACGTTGCAATGGTGAAACTGTCATACCTTTGGTATGACAGACACGGCCTGTGATGTGTGATAGGATAGACCTATGATTAAGAGAAACGTACTAATTGTTGTTGACGCACAGAATGGATTCTGCGAGGGTGGTGAGCTAGCATCGACCGGAGCAGCACAGACCTGCCAAAAGATCGCTGAGTACCTGTCTGAGCACTCTAGAGAGTACGTCACGGTAATCTTGTCCAAGGACTGGCACATTGCACCAGGTGAGCACTTCAAGACTTGGCCTATTCACTGTGTAGCTGGTACCCGTAGTGCCGACTTCTTCTGGCCCATCCAAGATTGGATTGATGGGCAAGGTACCGACGAAACGACCCGTCACTTGATTTCAGAGGTCCGCAAGGGTCAGTACAGTGATGGGTATAGTGCTTGGGGAGCTACGAGCAGTATTAATGGATTTTCTACTGACCAACTTATCCGAACAGCTGTGTCGTACAGCTGTATTGGAATAGACGGAGTTGACCTAACTATTGACGTATGTGGTTTAGTGACGGAGCACTGTGTCAAAGCAACTGTGTTAGATGCTCTCAAGATGAAGTGGGCCAGTGCAAGCAACAAGCTCACAGTTCGGCTGCTGGAAGACCTTACGACCGCTCACAGTAAGAGGGATGAAGTAGATGCTCTCTTTGATATGGAGTCTGCTGGAGCTATTGTTAGTAGTTCCTCATGACTTCTCTTAAGTGACTAGTGAGATAAAAATGATTACTGCTATTATCCCAGCCGTTGATGAGCCTGATATAGATGCTACTATTAGGTCACTTCTAGCTCAAAATCCCTCACCTTCTCGCATTATTGTAGCTTGGAACAATGCTTCTAGTAGTGTTACTGCAGACGCTGTAGCTCGTGTCCAGGATTCAAGGGTAGAATTGCATGATTTAGGCAGTGTTTCTGGTCGTAAAGCAGGCGCTATCAACAAAGTATTACCTGAAGTTGACACAGAACTAGTCCTTGTAATGGATGCAGACACTGTTATGGGACCAGATTTCCTGCAAACAGCGGTAAAAACACTAGAAAATAAGGAAATAGCTGCTGTAGGAGGAGTTTTTCATGGTGTAAAGCCTCAAGGATTCCTACAGTGGTGCCAGTATCTAGAGTATGAGAGATTTTCGCGTGAAGTTGAGCGTACTCGCAGGGTAATGGTATTGACAGGTACTGGGTCTGTGCTTCGTATGAGTGCTTTACGTGCTGTACGACAAGGAAGAGCAGAAGGTCTACTCTCAGGAGAAGATTTTTACGATGCTACCGCAATTACTGAAGATAATGAAATGTCTCTAGCTCTGAAATCGTGTAAGTACCTTCTAGCTTCTCCCAAAGAGTGTTCTACGACAACTGAGCTAATGGGTACCTGGAAAGACCTACAGAAGCAACGCATCCGCTGGTACAGAGGTGCTCTGGACAACTTACGCACGTATGGGTATACAAATACTACTAGACGTTACTGGTTTCAGCAGGTTATGCTACTTCTCTCAGTACTAACCTTCTCTTCTTATGTGTTTATCAGTGCTGTAAGCCTATCTATGGGCTGGTTCTCCATCTCTCCTATATGGTTACTAGTGGGTGCTGTGTTCCTCTTGGAGAGAGTCATTACGGTATGGCATACAGGCTGGAGAGGTAGACTGTTGGCAGCTTTACTCATACCAGAGCTAATCTACTCAGGAACTTTACAAGTAGCGTTCCTGCGTGGTATCCTAGCGCATGTAAAAGGCAGTGTACCCGAATGGCACCAGGCTATCGGAGTTCGTTAGACGAAAGAGGATTTAGTGAGTGGAGTAAGTGGACCACCAATTATTACTGATGGGACAGTAGGTACTGTTACATTAGGTAGTTTTGGGACAGCTGTAGTTACTTCTGCTTACTGGCTGGTAGTTGTAGGAGTCATCATTGGACTTATTGGTGTATTGTGGATGCTTTACGGTGTTACTTTACGTCGTAAGCGTGTAGAGTGGAGATATTGATGAATAAGTGGATTGATGAAGACGATGAAGTTTGGTCTGAGTATTCAGATGGGTTCTTGTACCTCTTACCATCTGGACCAGGCATGGACAAGGATTATGTGGAAAAACACTGGGGTCCACTAATACTTGTAAGGGAAGACCAGGAAAAGAGTGGCGGTACCCCAACACTAGAAAATCTACGGAAGCTCTCACAGGATGCAGAGGATCAGTACGCAATTTCTTATAGTATAGATACTAGAGAGCTGATTGAGGCTCACTGCAACTACATTAGTGCCCTAGAGAAGCAAGTAGAAGAGTTGAAAACGAAGCTCGGTGAGTTGGACAGGGTACTTTACTCTATTAAGAAAGCTCTAGAGGAGTATAAGTAATAAACAACCTTGTGCTAGTAGTGTTTTTGTGGTAGAGTCTAAGGTATGATATTCTGTGGAGCAAGAGCAGTAGGTGGGTTACTAACACTGTTCTTTTTAGCGTTTTACTTTGCCTTAATGGCTATTGTGTGGGCTATAGGTACAGTTGTAGTGCTAACTGGTATGATAGTCCTAGCTACTATTGAGTATTTTACCCAAGATGGACGAGATATAAGAGCATCTAGAGGTAAGAAGGTTCCATTCTCCTTCAAACACCCACTAAAGAAGTCTGTTTTAGAGTATGATATGGGTGAGTACACTTATACCTTTAAGGGTAATGACATTATCTCAACACGAAAGAAATGAATTAGACTTATGACTGATGACCAGATCAAGCGCGCGTCGGACGTGATGTACGAGCACGCCAACGGTGGACTCTACGATCCACTCGGACTAGCCCGTGCCCTGTCCGATGCTGGCCTGCTGGCCACGCCCGCTGACCAGACAGACGAACAGGTCGAATCTATAGTTAAGGTGCTCTTGGAGCATCACCTGCAATACGACAACACAGGAGGCTTCCGTGGTGTTCTAGGAGGCTGGAACCGTACCTGTACTTGCGGATGGCATGGCGTGGACGAAGATGCCACCGACCACTCATTCGAGCACCATGTGGCTGGCCTGCTGTCCACGCCCGCTGACCAGGACGACTGGCTCATCAAGTTTCGTGAGGCACAAGCAGAGGTCCGCCAGGTCCGCCAGGTCTGCCGTGAAGTGGACGAGCTACGGGAGCGCGCCGAAGCCAAGGTGGAACGTGCTGATCGGGAAGCCGCCAAGGCGCGAGCAGTTACCGACTACCAGCGGACGTTGATCGCGGAGGCGCAGGCCGAACGTGACCAGTTGCGCGCCCAGGTCGCAGCCGTGCGGGTCAAGATCAACGTGCTGGCCGAGGCGGTCGAGGCGCAGTGCTTTCTCGACTCGATGGTCTGCGAAGAGCACGGAGTGGATATCTACGACGGAGAGTGCAGCCTCGTGCACGGCATCCGCGCGCTCGACACGGAGGGCAATGAGTAGTAATGGATGAAGAACTAGTAGATATTTCCTGGGACGTAGATGAGATGTACCCTTGTTTAGAGATTTATGACGAAGAAAAAATGGCAGACTATTATGGCATGATACGAGCTAAAGTCCCAAAAAATTTATTGGAGAGATTTAAGAAGGCAGAATCAGAGTACGTTAGTGTCCATGCAGAGCTGCTAGCGTTAGTTGAAAGCCAGGTAGAGGAGTAACTTCTTGCCTGTACTGTTGTACTTGTGGTAGACTCTGTAGCTATGACAGACCACCAGCTAGATTCTATACTACATAAGGTAAGGTAAGCATGACTCATAGGTGTAACCATCCTACTAAGTCAGGAAAACCTTGTAGGAACTTAGTGTATGGTGCTCAGGACTGGTTTACTCAACCTCTAAAAATTCTAGGTAAGGATTTCAATTTACCTTGTCCTATTCATACTACACCAACGCACCAAAAATTTTCTGATGCTTTCTACAGAGCTTACGAGATTGGTAAAGCAGACCAGTACCTGAGTAGTCTGGACAGTATTAATATTCTAAAGAGTCAAGTACAGCAACTACAGGAGAAACTAGACTCTCTCCAAGAAGCAACTAGAACGACTCTTCCTGGATTTCAGACACATACCCACGACGGTAAACAGATAATTGAGACCTCTAAGGGCTACGTATATGTATGGGATAAAAAACCAGAGTTACAGGTTGGAGACCTTGTAGAACTTCCTTCTGGTGGTTTACGGAAAGAATACGGCTGGGGAAGTAAGACATACAAGGATAGAGTACATCGTCTTGGTAGTACTAAGACCAGAGAACTCTCTTCAGTAATAGGTCTAGCTAAGCCATAGTTATTAATATGTTTATATTACTCCCTAGCACTAAAATTTAGAGTTGTCCCACAACGGACACCCGGCCCCAAATAAAATCAATTCATTTACTGGTTCACCCCGGGGGCATTTTTATAGACAATTGCATGGGAATTACTCGCAAATTGGGGCAGGGATAAACTCATAATTTCTAGCACTTGACAAAGCCAGGAGATTGTGCTCTCTAGATATATTGCCGGCCTATGTTTTAAATAACACCATAGCCGGCCTATGTTATATTATTTTCAAACATAGCTCACATCATGAAAAGAAATTAACTCACGCCAACCTATTGACATACATTTTATTGTGTGCTAGCGGCTTGACAGTAAATCTTTCATATGCTATTCGAGAATATTTTCAGAATTTCCTGCTAAAACACTTGACAACAGGAAATTTTACTGTTATGGGAATCTCCTGGACTTTTCCCTTGACAGATACCTACCTAGCTGCTATTCGCGTACGCGTGCGTTAGAGATAGGTGTAATCACTCTGTCTCGCGTGTCTGCTGCAGTGTTGAGAGTCTCTAAAGCCTTGAAAGTATCTTAGAAACTCATGAGAGCCAATCTAAGAGAGTTGTAGAGCGTTTAGGCATCATGAGTCATTGCGTCAGAGTTAGCGCGTTAGACAGGCTTACATGAGATTGACTCAATCAGTGCAGAGACTTAGCTAGCTGCATTGACAAACATTAGACTATGTGCTTAGAGATATGAGACTTGACTTTAGATTGATTGTGTGCATGCACTTGACAACACATACATGCATATGTTAGCTCTAATGAGATTGATACTCATTAAGAAATATCATTGACACATAGCAGTGTCTCATGCTAAGTGCATTGATAATGATTATCATTATGATTAGTTGCTTGTGTGCTGCAGTGTCTCAGCTCATGTGCTCATGTGTGTGTGTGCTCATGTATGCGCTTGTGAGGATCTATTAGCTTAGGCAGGCTACTAGGTGGGCCTGTATAGGCAGAGGTGCTCTCACGCGCGCATATAGGCACATATGAGAGCACTAGGGAACGTGTGAGGGCAGGGATACAGGGCAGGGATACAGAGGGCACTAGGGAAGGATCTAGGGACGTGCTCTGCAGGGAATGCCTATATATGGGCATACGAAAAGGCACTAGGTAAGTGTTAGTTACCTAGTGCCTTATCTAGTAAAAACTACTTGACTAGCTTTGCCCTAGTGAGGACTGTCTGCTTAGTGCCATTGTATTCGTCATGTGCCTTGACTGTTCCAGTGAGAGTAACTGTCTTATCTACGTCGGCAGAATCACTCTCCGACCATCCTGCAGTAGTGAACATTTTAGCGACGAAATTGTCACCTTCCACAATGACGAGATGACTAAAGCCATACATAGTTTCGATTACCATATTCTTAGAAACGATTCCGGTAATAGTAATCTTTTCTCCGATTGTCCCTACGTAGTCGATAGATGCTGCCTTAGCCTCGCGTGCTGCCTTTTCATCTGCCCAGACTGCAGCTTGCCTGTTACCTTCCACTAGTTTGTCATAAGCAATGACGGCAGAGACTGCAATGCCCATATGTTTGGAAGTCACCACGTCACCTGACAGAACGGCGTAAAGGTTACCTTGATATCCTCCCCTGTCTGAGAATGCACTTGTGAGCGTTTCGATGATTGTCTCCGCTTTGTCAGTATCAACTAGCGGAGACAGCTCAGCGTGCAACGCAAGATCATCCTTTTGTGCTTGACCTTGCGAAGCAGGGTATAGAAAACGTTCTACAGTTGTGCGCGTGCTCTCACGTTCCCACACCTGCGATGAAACATAACCAAACTTCTTAACTGCAGCACATGCGACAGAGACAATTGTTTCCGGAGTGTACTCACGCGCCATGCCGCTAAAGCCTCCGACAATTTCGTCTACGTCAGACTCTAGAATCATTCCAGGGAAGATATTCAAGCCAAGGAAATCACGAATGCACGTAGAGCCAACCTGCTTAAATTCTCCCGATTCATTGCGAACTAGGTAGGTGTGAATTCGGTTAGACTTTTCGATGTTACAGTGCTGGCACTGTCCAGCCTTAAGCATTGACCGATCAATGTTGTCTATGTCTGTCCCTGCAGCGCCACGGATAACGAAATTGTCTCCCACTGTGTCTACTGCTGCCAGAAACTCCCATCCATTGTATTTCGGGGCGTCTCCGATAATCTCAGTGACGACAACGGCGTAAGTATAGCCAAAGTCATCTTTGCGCGTCTCAGTCCGACCACTAACAGAGACTCTGCCGGTGAATCCCTTACGCTCTGCCCGCTCATTGACCTTGGCGAGTTTTTCAACAGTGAGTGCAAACTCTGCCGGTGAAAGTGTGTAGGTTGCCATGAGACTGCCCTCCGCTTGTGTCGGTGTGTTGTGTCTCAGTGTACACCTTCCCAGCTGCAGCGCAACCCTACCGACGAAACTAGCCAAGGCTGGCAGGATTCCAACGTCCTAGCCTGCCAGCTCTGTCCCTGCCTGCCTGCCTGCCTGCGCTAGCTACCAAACTAGTTCGCATCGACAGTTACTGCAGTAGTGCGGACCATCTAGCATGTAAGCAAATATGACTTTAGGGAATTCGCTAGAGTCAAACGAATATTCGTCGTTCCGATCAATGCCGAACGCGTAGGCAAGCTCTGTCAGATTCTTCTCGGTAGACATACGAATGCCGCTAGTTAGTTTCCATCCATCGAATTCCTCACCCTCCCCAGTAGGCAATGCGTCGATAATGCAACCAGTGCAGTAATTGTCTGCCTTGTAGGTATATCCGACAATATCTGTAGAGTGTGACATTTCGTTAATCCTTTTCGATCATTGCGAGCATTGCGCGCGCGTTGCTTAGTGGATAAATGGCAATAGTGAGAATTTCGTTATCATGCTTATCTGCCCAATCTTGAGCTGCAAACTGATTAGCAAAGGGAATCGCGTAAATTTCTCCGTTAGTGGGAGATTCTACAATTGCCATTACTTTTGTTCCCATTACCTAATCCTTTCGATGTTTTCTAAATATCCAACACTTACCCGATACTAGATCGGATAAATGCAAGGCATTTAGATTACGTTATAACGCTGCACTTCAGACAGACAGCCAACGAAATTGTCGGCATTCTGTCTAGCACATTCCGACCTCGCGTCGGACTCATTGCGGAATACTCCGACGATAGCTCCGTCAATCCCATCTTTGACCAGACGAACGATATAGATATTTTCCATTACCTAATCCTTTCGATGTTCCCTATGTCTCCCGACAATGGGAAAGGCTACTAGTTGTCAGTAGTTAACGAAAATTCGAGTAGGTTGAATTTCATCAACCGCGTAATCTTGCAATGTCTCGTAATAGAATGGCTCCACCATTCCAAACTCATGTGAGGACATTAGCAACGTTTCATTGACATGCACCTGATACTTAGGTGTGTCTGTGAACGTGTGAGACAACGTGAGGACTGCTCCGCCTACCCGATAGATTGCGAGAATGTTGTTCATTGTCTTAGCCCTCCGCTTGTTTTTGTTCCGATATGAGTATCTAAGCATGACAGACAGTAGGTTGTCTAGTTCCTGTCTGGAGCTGTCTCACATCGTGGACAGTCGCACACTTGTTTGTACTAGTACATAATTAGTTGCATAGGACAACTATGTATCTAGGCCGGCGCTCCAGGGCATGGTACAAAGGATGGTACAGTCCTGGTAAAGTGAGGTTAGCCTAACCTATGTCTCCCGACAATGGCTCACCTGCCTAGGCTAACCAAATTCGACCTTTCCCATCGTGATTATCTGGAGTGCAGCATCGGCACAAATTGAATCGAAACGACTAGCTGCAGCAGAATCAGGATCATTCAAGAATGCCTTGCACGATTCCACAATGTCATCAGTTAGGTTAGCAGGGTTGCCAGCCGACGCTATGTAACGGAGTGCCTTAGTAATGTCACGCGGCGTAACCTTTCGCCATTCTGTCATAGGGATTAGTTCGTCAGAATCTTCTAACACCCTAATCTCGTATGACTTAGGCAGAGCAGAATCCTTTTCATCGTCTACCCAATTGCGCGTGTCGAACCAATCGCCGAACATTAGTCCGTCAATCATTGCACATTGTGCACGTTCCCTAAGCGTTAAACTCATTTCGTTATATCCTTTCGATTCATACAGAGCGGACAGAATCAGCTAATTCGATATCATGGGCGCAGTATCCGCACTCTGGCACTGTCACCAATTGATCTAGTGCATTAAATTTGCGCGTTGTGCGTAGTGTAGTGTACCCACACCCCCAAAAACATTGTTTCGGTGTGGAGTCACTAGGTAACTCGCCAGAGTCAATAACGCGCGTTGTCGATCCTTTAGACGTTCCCATTACAGATCCTTGCAATCGCCATGCGAGCCTGCAGGCTTACGTGTGAGCGGAACTCTCCCAATGCCTGCCGTTCGTTTACGTCGTTGTACTCTGCCTCATATGAGTTTCCGGTAAAGTTAGCTCCACATGTGCAGTTAATGACGACACTAGAAAAGTTGTGAGTAGTGCTCTTGATTCGGTGTTCCATTACATATCCTTTTCTCAGTTGGAAAGGTTACGTGCGTTGAACTCTTCTTGGATTAGTCCCATCATGTAAAGTGAGAGACCTTCTCCCTCCCAATCGCACGACATGAGAGCAATGAGGGATTCATTGGTCAAGTCAGTAGCTTTCCATGCCATGCCGATTGAAGCAATTTCCATTAGTGCCAATTCCAGGGAAGTACGCATATTTTTAATCCTTTTCAATCGTTTGGGTAGAATAGCTCTGGTCTTGTGTTTTGTTCCGATATGACCAAACCTAAGTGCAGAGTCTGGCAAAGTCAAGTCTCTACAGTGTGACCTACGTCACACCTTGGACGCACTCTCTAACGCGCTAACTACGTCCTCGCGTGTCTCTTGCCCTACCCGTTTACGTTAGTAGTCTCTCCAGACGCTAGACGCTCTGCTAGGTACCATGACACCTCTGCACCTCCGCTAGTGAATCCCTTAACATGCACGCGAGGGTATGGCAGGTTATAGCCTGCCAAGACTGCAGGATGTCCACTAAAAGTGAATCCGCGAGAGTTTGCACGTTCCACAATGTCGGCACGTTCTGCTAGTGTAGGCAGCTCATAGTCTTTCATTTCGTTTCATCCTTCCATCCCATATGATAGTTGTCGGTTCCATCGTCATTGTTAATCGCGTAGACACTAATCCTCTCATTGTTTTCTGTAGCGTGGAATGTGTTAGCTATGTCTAGCGCAATCAATGCGGCATGTTTAGCATTTACAATCCCTTGCACTTTAGAATCAAGGTAAAACGTAGGCGTCTGCCTACTTGACGAATATCCGTCCTTAGTCAGTCGTACCGAACTAATAACAATCGCATACATGGTCATTTCGTTTCATCCTTTTCGACCTTATAGGTTACAGTTGTCCCGTTATTGGTAATAAATCTAAATGCGTCGCTACTGAAGCCTACTTGCCAATAGCTAACGTCAATTCGTTCCGCGTGCTCACTCGCATGTAACTCTGCCAACTCCCTAGCATCATTAAGACTGAGGCTAGTCTCTACGTCACTAGTTGTCGTGCTATTGTCTCTCACTACCCTAAACATTACTTAACCTCCGTTTGGTGAGCTGAAACGATGTTAGCGCGTGAGATATCGGCATTGTCTAGAAATGCACCTCCGCGCGTTGCAACACTGTGAGCATTGCGCGCTAGCTTTGCGTCGAGTGTTGAACTACTGACGTAGGAGACTGAAGTGTGGTCGAAATGTGCAGCTATCGCGCTGGGCGCAAAATACAGACCTAGCGCGATAGCTGCGAGGGTGGCGAGGACTCCGAATGTCTTTAGCATAGTTGAGATTTTACAGTGTTTTTTGAGTCTGTCTAGTAGCGTCTCACATCGTGAGACTACCCTAGATAGCTAGATCGTCCACACCTTGATAATCCCACGCGTAATATTCTGCCGTTAGCTCTGCTAGGTGTGAGCTGGCGTCGTGCGCGTTGTCATGCTCTGTTACCCACGTTTGGCCGTTAGAGTCCCATTGGATGATGTAGTGAACCTCTCCAGTAGTGGACTGTAGCCAATCGTTAGCGTCGATATCCTCGCATGGATCGCTACGCGTCTCGTCATTAATGGTAATGAGCGCAAAACTTCCGGTCGGTGAGTCGTTCTCCCCTTCCCATGCCATACCTACCGACGCAATTTCCATTAGTGCCAATTCCAGGGCTGTACGCATATTTTTATTCCTTTTCAATCGTTTGTGTAGAAAAGTTCTGTCTTGTATTTCTCCACCATTAGAGCATGGTGAGTTATCTCGGATTGTTTCTGTTCGTAGGTTAGCGCGTCATTTAGTGCAGCTCGCGTCATTTCGTTGTAATGGTGCTGCACTATCTTAATACGGCGCTTTATGGTCAATTTGGGATTACGTCGATTAAACATGTCGTTAGTTATATGTCTATTCCAGTGACTTACCTAATCCGGCGAGTTACCGAATATGTGTTAGTTGGGTAGTCATGATCTACGTAATAGCTGATACCATGATACTTGACAAGAGCAGACCTAAAACTAGTGCTAGCTGCCAGTAAATGCAGCTTATAACGTCGGTCATTTCCATATTGGTAAATATGCTCTGAGATATAATCCCACATATCCAAATTTGGATATGTTTGGCGCTTGTAGTCATATGCTTGTTGGAATGCCTGTGCAATGAGTGCTTCGTACATTGTCTAACCTACTTTCAATCATTGGTTGATTAGGTGAACAATTCCACTAACGGATAACGGAGGATTACCCGTTAGTGAAACAATTCGACTAATCGAAATCGCGGACTAGGTTCGGCAGTGCCTTTTCTGCTGCCTTCCGCGTGCTGAAATAGGTTCGATCCGATTCCGGATCACTGCACGCGCTCACATTGGCACGCCAATAGGTGCGCAGACTTTCCGGAGACTTCCCACGATACCCTACCGACAATTTCACAGAATGCACTCGATATGACTTAGTGGTCTGGTCAAATGAGTCATATTCTCGGCAGACAAAACGGTATTCGGTCGCGGAAACTTTCACGACACTGGAGAGTGATTGCTCACTAACTCCAAATGGCTTAAGCGAATTAAACCAATGAGAATCGGGATCGTTGTCCGCAATTTCCCTAATGTCTTCCATTGTCAGGTAAACATGATCCAAGTCTGACAATTCCGCGCGGCCATAGTTTGAGAGTTGCATGGTTTCATCCTTTAACTAGGTAGTGGAGTGTTTTTGTTGATATAGAAGACATTACCGGACAGACTCCAGTGTGTCTAGTAGCGTCTCACATCGTGAGACTACGGCAGCGGGTACTCTCGCACTTCCATGTCTGCGAATGCCTCCGCTGCACTCTCATTAGTTTGATCCTTTACTCTGGTAAGGGATATTCCTCATTGAATTCGATTAGTTCTGATTCTGACAATTCTAGCCTTAGTCGTTTTGTCCCTGTATAAATGCCATACCCTCCGCGTGTCTGATTCTTGCAAGTGGCATAAGCGGAACGTTCCGCACCACTTTTAGACTTTAGTGCTAATCGCTTAATGTGAGGATGTCTCATATACTCCGTTACCAGTAGCTCGAAAAGATTCTTCCAATTCCCTGGAGTTTTGCGCATATTTGTTTCATCGTAAAGCGTTGCCATTAGCTAATCCTTTCAATGTCCCAATATAGTCTGAGATTCTTACCCGCCACGCCGAAAGTCTCACCTTTCGCGTAAAGCCTTGCATTAGGGATTAGGCTACGTGCGATAACGTCTGCGCCTTGCCTAGTTGCTCCACTTCCATTGAAATAAGTAACGGAGACTGTACCATTAGCCTTATCGCGTGACCATTCATAAAGTGAGTAATCCATTAGTTAAATCCTTTCATTTCCAAGAATTCGGCGTGACACCTTGATAGATGTATTCGGTGTCAATATCCAAGAACAATTCTTGACCTTTACTGACAATGTATGCACTGCCAGAATTTCCGTAATTCATAACGTAGACACGGTGCCAGCGACCATTATAGTTAACCATTCCGCTAGTCGGAATCTTTCGCCCATATCCGCTAACGCTAGGATTACGTGGAGTTTTGAGCGTAATTTGGAATCCTTGCACACTCTCAAATTCAAGATACTTGACCATTACCCTAATCCTCTCATTTGGTGCAATTGTTTGTAAATTGGTGGCAATCGTCGCCTAATGTCAGTAATCGCATTAGTACGGGATCGCCTAGTGGATTAGTCGGAATCGAACCGATAAACCTACCATTTAGGCTAATCCTGCCCTACTGTCAGACAGTAGCGGCGTAACTCTCCAGCAACTCACGCGAGACACGCCCACGCGCTCCGACCTTGTGACCTTGAGCGACGGCCCACGTTCGGAAGTCTGCCAGATTCACAGACTTAGTTACCGGCACTTTATAAGTCTTGCCAGACTTGGAAGTGCCAGACTTGAAAGTCTTAACGCTCACAACTCGCGGCGTATAAAGCTGCGACGGAGGTACGTTCTCCGACACGTTGTAAGGGTCGTCGGGATGTGCATCATTGAATGCCTTGATCGCATCGAATGCCAATCGACCGCGAGAGTTTGCGAGTGCATAAGGCTTTCCGGCCTCGTCGGTGTGAGTAGATGCCCATGCACGGACCGCATTAGAGTTTGCCATTGTTTTGCCTTTCGTTTGGTTGTGTTTTGTTCCGATATGAGAAACTTAAGGCATGCCGCTACGGAGTGTCAAGTCTCTACAGTGTGACCTACGTCACATAGCCTAGACCTTGACAGTCTGCCCTAGTGTCTGCTATTCGCGTGTATGCGCAGATAAGACAGGACCGGGCCGGCTAGTACAAAGATTGGTACAAAGTGACCAAATTCGTTGCAATTGCAACGGTTCCAGGTTGTATAGCCGGCCTATGCATCTCACGATATGAGATGTTTTGAGACAGGGCTAGACAGACTCCACAAGTGCCGGTAATGTTCTGCCTATCGGAAAAACAACACAATACGGAGACACTACAGATATCCCGCTAATATCGCATGGCGAGAGGGATTGACCATAGTCTCTAAACGTGCTAGGTTGTCCGGTATTGCAAGATAAGTAAAAGGCAGTAACTAACTAAAGGTCTAATTAAAGGTAAAAACTTAATAGAATTGGGTCCAGGCGTAGGTGTGCCAGACAGTAGTTAGGTCGCGTGTATAAATGACAATGGCTAGTAATAAGAATCCACCACTAGCTAAGCGCCCAATTCACAACCTAATAAGTGTTAGATATCCGATTAGTTCGGAGTGAGTATCTTTCACGCTAGTTATTTGATTCTTGAATAGTGGAATAATCCTTATCTCATGAAACATTTCTAATTGTTTAATGTCACACCGTAGCCTTTTCGGTGCGGTTTGGCATTAACCAATTAGCACAATGAGAGGATACCCAATGATTAATCTTACAAAGCTTAGCGTTAGTGAGTTGTCAGATATTGACGATACTCCGCTATTCTCAGAGGTTGCGGACATTTGTCGTCGGTATAGTGTTATGCGCGTTGCAGCTATCAATGCCGGACGTGAGTACCTAAACACTACGCCGCGCCAATACCATATCTTTACTAAGGCTATTTAATGCTAACTAATCCTGTAGTCATTGCTCTAATAATGGCAATCGGAACGTGGATAGCTATAAAGATAGGCAGGTGAGTTATTAGCATTGTTTCATTAACGGAGCAATCCGTTAGTGAAATTGCGTTAATAAACGCCTAAAATGAGAGGATTACACTATGTCTACCTTGACAGCTAAGCGTGTTGAGTTGTCTCTTAACGATGGCAAGTGGCGCTCTAACTCGCGTGAATCGCGTGCTATTGGGCGAGCAGTTACCATTGCGAAAAGGCAGCAGAGGCGGCGTAATCGTGCCACTGTTCGTAATGGCATGAGTGACACGCTCGCGTCATTTGAACCGACGCGAGAGCACATGACAGACCGCAAACGTTGTCCGTTCTGCGACACGCCGTTGTGGTTCTGTCCGTGTTAGTTAATTGGCATTGTATCTAGTGCATTCCTGGGAATGTATTAGGTATTGTATCAATCAATTGATGCACCGTAGCCATATGAGAGGATTACATAATGCCAGAGAATAACATGTATGAAATAGCCTTTTCGGTAGAGTGTTCTGGTTGGGAGTCTGTCGCAATTGAAAAAGAAATATCTAAGTTACTCGATAGTTATGGGTTTACTCATTCCACTATCGTTAATAACCTAGTGGAAGAAGATTGAATTCTTAGTGAATTGTTTCGACCATAGCTAAAACTATGGTCGGAATTGTCCACTAAGGGCAAACCATGAGAGGATTATACAATGCGTTTTCACACTAGCTCTACGGTAGACAGTAGCGTTATCGACAATGCCGCCACGGTGGCAGGTGTCACACTGGAGACCGCTACGGAGCATCGTTCGCGTACTCATGATAAAGCATGGGAAATTAAGCTGTCCGGTAATTCGTCGCGTATGTCTAACGGTAATGATTACCGAGCCGCAACGTTTGACGAATGGGGCGTGTTTATCGAAATGCTTTACCGTACCGACCCCCTAATGTCTACGCGAGATTATTTCGACTATCATCATTTTGTGTGGACGTTCGGAGACCGTTACGCTAAGTTGATCGACGGTACAGCAAAGGATCATAAACAACACAAGTGGTCTTTTAAAGGCTTTAGCGTTACTAATTCTTATTCGGTGCAGGAATGCACAAATAAGGATTGTTCTGCTATCCTACGGCGTGTTACCGTTCGTTATTACGACAATGAAAAGCCAATTGATTCTTGGCACCGATTGAATTCCCTAGTTTAGTATATCATGAGAGGTATATAGCCGGCATTAAATTTAAAATTTGATAATTCTTAGTGCATTGCTTCCGACACGGATACATGGTACCGTGTCGGTAGTTGTCCACTAAGGACAAACAAATGAGAGGAGCTAAAAATGTGATTACTGTATTCCGCAACTTATGGTCACGGTATCGTTACCCTAAGTTTTACAAATTGCGTAACCGTCCCAACGTTTGGAAGGATTAGAACTTAGTGCATTGTGTGTAGCCTAGACCTGTGTGCTAGGCTATGCATTGTCCACTAAGGGACAGAAACACAACTGAGAGGATATGAAATAATGGAACTTATCGACCGTAAGGTTAATTGCACTATGTGTAAGAATACCATTAGCGAGTTGGCTGTCTTTCCCGGAGGAATATGCCTTGATTGTTACCGCCCGATTGGTAATGCTCTGCACCGTACCATGACAGCAGACAAACTTACTACTATGTGGGGCGGAAAGTAAAATGACTAAGCGTACCATTTATGCCACCGTGACTTTTCCCAGCGGAAAGGACATTAGACTCTCATTTGTTGAAGGTGACGGTAAGGTATTTATCTATAGTAAAACTGCTGCCTACGGTGGCTTTAACGTTAGTCGGTTTGGCAATGGTGAAAAGTTGGACCGTGCATGGGTCCGTGACTTTGCTGCAGAGAGTAATGCGGAGGTTATCTTCTAATGGAAGATGTTAGACTAGAGACAGGCTGTTTTTGTCCTGGAGATTGTAATTGTAAAAACCCTTACCGTATGACTATTTGTGGATGCACTGGAAAGCATAACTAAAGACCTTCTAAATAAGGTGAAAGCTAATGACAAAACTATGGTTAGACGATATCCGTCCGTGCCCTGATAATTGGGTGCATGCTAAGTCTGTCCGTGAGGCTATCCGTATCCTGGAGACTGGCACCGTGACTCACGCTAGCCTAGACCATGATCTAGGGGAGTTTGCCTACGATGGTGGAGACGGTACGGCGCTAGTAGATTACATGGCAGAGTCTGGGAACTTTCCCACCGTAGCTATTCGCGTTCACAGTGCTAATCCCGTAGGTAGGTCTAACATGCTTTCCACCATTGATAGGTACGGACCGTACACTAACTCAGGAATTGCTCATAGGAGTATTTAAAGATTTGTGGTGTGTTCCGTGACATAAGAATTAGTAATAGCTCACTACGCGGATTGGGTGAGAGTGCCATAATGCCTATGGTTCGGTTGAGTGTTACTAATCACCACATTATAGAAAAGGCACACACCGTAGGTTACTAATCCTCTCTCTACGGTGTGTGCCTTTTTCTTGCCAGGATACATAGGCCGGCTATATAGATTTTATTAAACTATTACCTATGTACTCCGTATAGGCAGGAGGTATGCTCTCGGCCAGAGACTTACGATTGTCTGTCCAGTCTATACCCATAGCCTGCTGCCATTCTTGGACCGTACCTTTTCCACCACCTAATCCGTAGACAGCAACATAAGGACCATCGTAGTACTTACCGTGTCTCCAACCTCTAACACGTCCACGGTGTGCCTTGTGCTCTGGCACTTCCACCGTAGCGTTTTCTATCTCAAAATACCTATGCCGTAGCACACCTAAGCTAAACATTTCACCGCATAGGGTTAAGTCTCTCCGTACCTTAGCGCCTTGCACATTTTCTATTACCGTAGGTACATTGAACGTTGCTAGTAATTCCCTAGTTTGAGGGATTAGGTCTAAGTATTGTCTGCCTTTATTGGTGCCCTTAGTGAGTGCTGAGCTTGATTGGCACGGTGGAGACGCATGGATAACGTCAAAATCTCCACCGTAGCTTTTTAAGAATTCTAAAGCATCACCGTGGTGTATTTCATATGGATAATCAGCTGACAAGATAGGATCAATGTCTACACCTATTACCGTAAAACCTGCTCTACTATATCCGACAGCACTCCCTCCAGAACAGCAAAACAAATCTAATAGTAGAGGCTTAGTCATAGGATATTGTTCCATTGTTCGCTACTAACACTCTCATAGGATCAATTTCTACCTTCTGTTTTTGAGCATAAAAATAGCTCAGCTTCTATAGTCATTACTTTAAGTATACTATAGAAGCTGAGCTATTTTAGTGTTACCGTAGGCTTATTTTAATCACCGTAGCCTAGTAGACGTGTTACCATACCGTCTTTGTCTAGTGTGATTTCAGTAGAAACTGACGGATTACCGTCTAGTAAATACTGCTCTAAAGCCTGTGCCACGTACCCGACCGTAGAGTCAGGCTTAGTGTGAAGCACCATTCCACTAGCGGTATTGAGTATATACTGTGGGTTACCACTTTTAGAATTTGCCATACGGACTAGGCTAGTGACTCTTACCTTTGTCATTATCACACCTATCTAGTTGTCTGTGGAGCCTCACCGTACCATATATAGTGCTCTGTGTCAACTTGACTAACTTAACCCTAGGTGCTACCGTAGCTAGTAGCAGGACACAACTAAAGAAAAGGGTTTAGCTTATTATGAGACTCAAGGCAAAGCACACCGTAACAGTCAAGCTGCCTGCCAAGCACTTAAGGTACTGGTTCGACCGTATCGGAAAGCATCTAGGCACTACGGTAGTAACATCGTCACCACGGACTATTACAGTAATGCTTACTGACGAAGGACTGACAGACCTTATCAGTGACTGCAAGTATTACGCAAACACAAGTAACTCTGACGACCCGGACGCTGCAGCAGCTGCACAACGTTGCTTAGTTGCTCTGCGACGGATGGAGATAACACGCTAGAGAGAAACATGGAAAAGGCTACGGTTGGACATACCCTCCACCGTAGCCTTTTTCTGTGCCTAGAAAATTTCCTGTCCACGATGTGAGACGGAGTGTTGACTTGACCTTATGGACGGAGTAAAGTAGTCATCAGTTCCACAGACCAGGGCACCAAAGCTGTGGAATCCAACCGTAAGTCAGAAAAGGAAACAACAGAAATGAGCGTTTCAAAGGTTCAGTTCACAAAGGGTTACGACCTTGGCCGTGCAGTCACTCTGCCCGACGATGCTGTAGACGCAATGGCAGCGGGTTACGACCGTATCGGAGACGTGCATTACAAGACCGTCCGTAAAACTCGCTCCAAGATCGAGCGAGACCTCTACGTCAACGAGACGAGAGTCTTTCGACGGATCGACAACAAGGACCGCTGACTCTAAGCGCACTTCCTCTACCGTAGACAGCTAGGCTACTCCACAAGAAATAGTGAGTAGCCTAGCTGTCTCTATCGTTTTTTAACTCTACAGTGATTACATCAGCCGCGATCTTGTTGGCAGACAATCTGAGGTGTGACTTACGTCTAGGCTTGGCCCACCGTAGCATCTTATTGAGAAACTCTCTACGTGACAACTTCAGACCTTCCTAAGTGTAGGGAACTTATCAGGCTTAGCATCGTACCGTGAGGCGTGCAAGTGCCTAGGTGAGAATCTATACTTGATATCCTCGTGGCATGTTCGGCAGGAGTTTAGCTGCCATGCTCTCAACTGCACACAGCACCAAGAGCAGCGTCTACGGAATCCCAAAGTAGGTGGAGTCTCGCTCATACCATGTATCCTACATCTCTCAGAGCGTCCATGACAGCAGCTACAATGGCAGGGCGAGCACCGTGGAAGGTTGCTCCAGGCCAAGACTCCTCTAGCTTATCTAACGCTACCAGAGACTCTTTAGGGATTCTCTTACCGTTGGTTAGATCCAGCATTTCTACATCAAACACAGTAAATCCTAATTCCTTACCGATATACTTTCACACCCAGGAGCCATGTTGGCTCTCTGTGGTGTAGTCGTGCAGCTTCCTTAGCATCAGCCCTACGAAGTGCACGTGACCACAGTGTCAACCGTACCGCGTAGGTGATGTTAAGTATGGTCAATGACAGGATTACTACAGTCAGGATAAAGTAAATCATACCTTCAGCTTCCTGCATTTTCTAATACTTTTACGAGAGATACCTGGAGTCTTAATCCGATTATTAGTAGATGGTCTACAGGTACACATCTTGTTAGAATTTGCGTCCTCTACTATATACGCAGGCTTATTATTAGGGTCTAGGTATGGGTTATAGTCGTCTTGGATCATCGTTTATCCGCCCATATGGTCACAGCCATACCCATAAGTAGACCACTAAGGTAGAGCACCACTACACTACAAACTACTGCTAGGGCAGGAGCACCTTGTGTGAGGGTAGCTACCAAGGCCCAACCTGAGAGAGCTGTAATTACCAAGGCTTTAAGAAAATCCATCATGCACTGTTCTCTTCCTCGTAGTTGTAGAATTCTCTCCATAGTCCATCTTCGTCTACGGAGTTATCTAGGTATGAGTAGTCTAGGTTATCCTTGATAGCGTAAACCTCTCCACACTCAGTGACGTAGCACCCTCCACCGTAGCTGAAGATTGTTTCTTGGATATGCTGTAGAGCTACCGTAGTCTCGTAGTCCATCCCAAAGGGTACTACCGTAGCTGACTCTCCAAGACCTGTAACTAGACCATTGAACTCAGCCATTTTGTAGATTTGCTTCTTACCGTACTCTGAGGAAATATCCCCAATAAACTCAGGAGCACTAGTCTTAGACTCAGCGTAGTCTTTCAATGAGAATAGCTTCACAGGTACGTTCCATTCGAGTAGAGGTGCCGAACATAGAAATTAAGGTAAACAGTGCCGTGGTAGGTAATAGCATCTTCTGGGATTTCCTGACCTGTGCCTACCACATAGAAAGTATGGATTTCGTGCTCTAGGTCAGGATCTAGCTCTACCCACATCATAAGGCTACCATCTTGTGTACCAAAGTGACGCACCTTAGACTCGATAGGTAGGCTAATCTTTTGTTCCTGGAGAAGCTCAACAGGATACTTATAAATCTTCACTTCTTTTCCGTTCCATAAAGATTGTCAATAACAAGTGCTCCATCAATTATGCGAGCATCTTTGATATGAAAGAATAAGTTGTTTGTGAGAAGAATATAGCCAGAGGTTCCCCTACCCTTGTGGCTAGAGGTTAGGTACTCTTGAATCTCTACTGTGTCCATGCAAGAAGTGTACCATGAAATAACTCTTGACACAAGTCACTCAGGAAGTTCCTGTCCGTAGTGGAATAGAATAGCCTTGAAAGCTTCTACATTCCCTAGAGCGTCATTGACAGGATTGTGGTCGTGCTTAGTAACCCGTAGCTTTTTCCACTTATTAGTGTTTCGCCAGTTACCAGAGAGTCCAGCGTAAAGGTCACCAATACGCCGTGCAGAGTGTCCGAATGGATTAACACCAGATGTTACATCAAATGCATAAGCAATCCACATGTAGTCCCATGCAGGGTTATCAGAAACAAAGACTAGACGCTCATCATTGAAGGACTTTAGCCACCTCATAAAACTCTCAATAACGATGTTAAGCTTAACTTCGTACATACTATCCGTAAGGTCTTCTGTAATCTCAGGGATAGCAGGGTTTTCTTTACTAGGGACAGACTTAATAATCTCACCATGAAATGATTTCTCAGTGAGTAGCTCTACTGCACCAAACTCTGTCATAGTTCCAAAGTACGGAGACACCCCTACAGACTCTGTATCTACAAATATAAACTGAGTCACTCGAAATCCTTAATAGCTTTACGGTTCTTTTCCTGGCGACTGCGGTTACGCTTAGTGCGTCGGTCTGCGTGAGTACCCCAAGCATTGCCAAATGCAATAGCAGCTAACCCAGCTGCAAGGTATGGATTTGATATTTTGTGCTTTTTCTTTTTAGCCACGGCAAACTCCTGCTGGCCTGTAGGTTGGTTACTATGTAGTTAATCATACCATGAGTCTTGGAGTAGGTCAACTATATCAGTTGTCATCTGCTAACCTTCCTGTAAGGACTGGCCGTTCTCCACAATACCCACAACGACTGATAGGTTGCCAAGCTGCTACCTTCCACTCACGGCAGCACACAGCAATTGCTAGAGGAGTATTAATCTCTTCTGGCATCATTTCTCAGCTGTAACCTTATCGAGTACAGCCTGTGGCATTGTTGTAGGCTGTATCTAGTCTATCCTTCTCAGCACTGGCCTTCTCTAGACTCTTAGCAGCCTGCTCCAGTAGGTAGACTTTCTCTCCAGCCTTAGCCTTCTGATAGTCTCGCACAACGTCTCCTACAACGAGTATAGGCCACACAGGAGACCAGAACAAACGACGGTATGCTTGTGCTCTTAGGGCATCTGCTTCAGTAGCGTCTCGCAGACTACTCTCTCTTTGAATTTGGTAGAATTTCTCTAGAGTGATCCTTGGAGTTGTTGTGATATTGGGCCAGCGATTCTTTTCTTCCCAACTCTTAATAAGATTAGCTTCTGTGTACCCCCAAATTACCGTTGGTACCTTCTTATCTCTAGCTTTAAAAAACCCGTCGCTAGCACAGAATGCGCCAGCAACCACATAGACTACTACAGCCGCGTAGATAATAAAAGTCATTAATTTACTTTCCCTTCAGGCTTTTCCAGAGACTTAAGAAATACAGAGCCTCCGTGGTAGGCTAGCTCTGCTACATAACCAGATTGGAGAGTGATTGTAGCATCAATCCTACCTACTCGGCTAGTACCTTGAGCAAGCCAATCAGTCTTTGTAAGCTGTGAATTAATAGAGTGCATCAGGCGGGTAACATATACTTGCTCATCGAGAGAAAGCGTCTTGAGCACACCAAAAGTAGCATTAGTGTATGTAGTAGGTTTATAACTCATTCCCATATTCCTTGTCATAGCACTCATCACAGACTACGTACTGTTGGTCAAACGACTTATCCACTATAGCACAAGACTCCCATTGTGTGTATTCATCATTTTCACCAGCCAGAGTCATACCCACCCCGTGACCACAGTGATAGCATGTAATGCAGTCAATCTCAGTCAGTAGCTCTTCTGCAAGGTAGGAAACATTAGGCGGAATAGTAGGAGAATCATCGAACCATTCAATAATCCACTCAGCTTCATCCTCTTCTTCACCATAGGAAAAATAGGTAGCCTTTCCTGGAGCATCCTCTAGCCAGATAGTATTACTCACAGCTGCTCACCAAACTTATTCATAAAGGTGTCTAGGTCGAGAACATATGAACCCTTACCATCAGCAAAGCTGTAGTATACCAGAGTCTCCCACACAGAAGTAATCACCATCTCAGCCTTAGGAGCATCGTTCTTCCACGTCTGCCCAGGCTCAGGCTTCCAGTTAGTGTCAACAAAGTGGTCGTGAGTGAAGGTCTGACCCTTCTTTGGCTTAGTCACGCCTTATCCCAATCTTTAAAAGAAGTGAATACCCGCTGCTCAAGTACATCAGCATTCAGCTTGCTATTCATAAGCTCAATCTCTAGAGCAGCCCTTCTAGCTGCCTCAGAAGTAGTAAAGATGAAGGTATTGACGTGCTTATTCTGAGCGTCATAAGTGTAGACGTTAACGAGGAAGACGTTCTGTGTTTCGTTCATAGTGAGAGTCTAGCCTAGCTAGTACCTACTGTCAAGCTCTCAGCGATACAGCCAGACCGTTTCTTTTGTAACAGTAAGAAAGGATTTTGTAACAGTACAATTTAGACTATTCTCTGTGTCCCCCAGAGCGCCTCTAAGTTCTGCAAACTCTGTGGCATCTTCTAAGTATGCGAAAACCTTAGATCCAGCATACTTATTATCAATATAAGTAGTAACCACATAGACACAGGTCTGAGTGCTACTCAAGTATTGACTCATTAGTTACACTTCCTCTAGCTCGTCAAGTGCCTCATGCAAAAGAGCTATAATAGACAACACTTGGGTAGGGGTAAACTCAAGTTTAGTGTGACCAAACTCTGCCATTTCTGCAGCAATGTCTGTAGACAGCTGTACTCGCTGCTCGGTACGTAACACTCCACCAGCAGACAATTCTGCAATAGCCTTAGCTCTCAGTCGTGGATGATACGCAGCATCTCCAATGATATTAGAAATGAGTACAGGTAGAAGCTCCTGTAGGTCAACTGAGATAACAGGCTCAGGTCTGTCTCTACGTGCTTGTATAGGTGGTACAGTATTTGGGTTCATGGTACCACTTTACCAGTTCTTTAGACAGGTGTCAAGCAACTGAGCAAGAAAGTTTGTGTGCTCTTGTCTGCTCGTCGTCAGCAGGTGTTAGAATGTGCTGAGCTACGTCACTGCCATTAATGTAATACCAAGCATACCCAGCACTACACTTGCCAGCGGGCTTAAGCTTTTGTGCTACTGGAGTGAAACCTCCGTTACGACGATGAATCTTGTTATCATCGTGGTCAGCTTCATTCTTATTACGACGGTATGACTCGTTCTTGAGGGTCACAAACTGTTCCTTTGGTGGGTTATATTTACCACCAATATTATCGTTCAGCACTGCTATTTACATATCCTCTGTAGATTCATTTATTTCTGTAGAAACCCAATGAGTTACTTCTTCATCATTTGACTTATGCCAGTCAACAATAGAAGTTACTGCATCATAGTCATCTAGTGCATCAATCTCTCGTGTTACTTCTCGTACACTAGTAAGTTCAATTGTTACTTTATATCTAGGCATTTACATACCATCCCTCAAAAAATCCTGGAGTTGATCCACTATGGATAACTCGTCTATGTTCTGCTAAAGCACCCCAGTAGTATTCATAATCACTAAAGGAGTGAGAGTTTGCTAATTTAATATCGTCAGTACCTGACAGCTTTGCTACCCAGCTGATACCATACCTAGGATCATAATTCTCAATAAAGTAATCCTTATACCAAGATGGAGAGTACAGGTAGGAATCCTTAAAGGAGCCTACTACAGTTACTCCCCACAGGTAACCGTAAGTAGTTTCTAATGAGTTTTGTACGTTACGAGCACCTATAGCTACATACCGTAGTTTCCAGTACTCTCTAGAGTTAGGGTACTGTGGTAGCTTTGGACTAAATTCCATACTAAGACTGTCCCAGTCTACGGCATAGCTCATCTTAGAGCTATAGGAGTCTACTTGCTTTAAGGGCACTACTCTACCATTCCAATATGAGTGACATAGGGACCAGACCGTGGCTCTTTGGTTACCTCAACTCCACCAACAGCTACTCCATCAATAGCGTCTTCCAGAAGTTCTGCAAACTCTCCAGAGTCCAGAGCCATGTCTAGACCACCTTCTATAAAAACATCATAAGTATACGATGCTGTAACTCTAAGATGCTTCTGCTTAGGAGACACTATTCCGCTCCACCCTTGATAGAATAAGGATACCAAGAGGCACAAGAACATTAATACCATGCTGCACTGAGTCGTCAATAATCCAAACTATAACACTAATTGTAACTACAAAATATAGTAGAAGGGTTACAATCTCGCTGAATTTCATTACTTTCCTTCATCTAGTAAGTCTGCTGCCAATCGTAACACGTCAGATAGAGGTACGTCAAGTCCTTCAATGATACAAGACAGCATAAAGCCAGAGCAGTCCTTCTTACCTAGCTCAGTGTCTGAGATATGACCTAGACTAACAAATGACTTCTCAGCCAACTGTCGCAAGGTCATTCCCTGACTCTTCCTAATGATCCTAATAGAACGACCTACAGCCTCACTGAGAGTCTTTGGAGCAGCTGGTAGGGTAGGAGTAGGCTTTACCTCTATAACAGGCTTAGGAGGCTCTACAGGAGCAATCTCAGTACGTGTTTGATATGCTTGCTTGAATAAGTCAATAGTACCTGCTGTAGCAACTGTCATACCTTAGTCTCCTGAGAGACCTCTCTCTACTCCGCGTCGAAAAGCCTCTGCTACATCAGCTGAGGCATCATTATACCCTAGCTCGTACATTTTTCCTAGCACTGAGTCAACAATCTGCATAGCCTCACGCTTAGAGAGCTTGTGGGCAAGATATCCATTTAGCAACTTCGATAGATCATTGCGTGCAGTTTCTCGTACACCTGGCATTTAAAATAAATCCTCTGGACTCTCATACTTGAATAGTGGAACAGCTATTGTATTAATTGGGAAACCACTTCCGTCTAACCACTTACCATTGTGCAGCACAGCAAAGACTTTATCAAAAGAACCTACACCAAGAACCCATACTTCACCTTCGTTTGGCTCTGGCCTAGCTAAATAACTCTCAAGAGCCTCGTTTAGATCTGTAACGTCCCACTGTCCATTTACAGAACACCACTCAGAGAAATCATTAAGAATACGCTTCTCTGTATCACTAATCATTGTGCCATTTCTTTCTTAAGTAGATCAAATTTCTCTTTAGCTTCCTTGGCCTTCTCTTCTAGCTTCTGCTGCTTTCGCTGTGCTGCTAGTGTATCATCTAATTTCTTGATTAGCAAGTCAGCAGCAAATTTATTAACCTCTTGCTTGATAGCACGGTTCCTTTTCACGAAAGAAATAATACAGGCTATCGGCCAGTACCAAGAACGTTTAGACTGGGCTAAGTAATATACTGCCTGTTCCTGACGCAATGTATGCTTAGCTCTACTGTAATCACACGCTCCGCTAGCTTTCAGATCCTCATTAACCTTTACCCTCTTTAAAGAATCAGTCAACTCTACAGTGTAAAAGGTGTACCAGACAATAACAACAAAAATGTATGGTACAACAACCCAGCAGAGAAACGAAGTAATCATTATTTCTCATTTTTCAGTAGGAATTTCTGGTTTATAGATTTAAAGCAGTTACGTCCAAGGACCTTAGCAACTTCTGGGTCACTATTGTGCCAGACGATGCCTTCAGCTTGGCTACCATTAGTAGGATACCGTAGATCGTTGGCTTGGTCAACAGCTTCCTTGATAGTCTCAGGGAACTCTACGTCAAGAGTTGGTACTGCTAGCTCTTCAAACTCTGGGTACCACTCTTCTCGTGGAATAAGACTCGCATAGTAAAAGAAATTAAATGGAGCAAACTTTAGTTCCTTAATCCCCATCTTATTTCCCTGAATACTTGGGCCATATAGCTCTCCCTGCAAGGCGTTACCAGGCTCTAGAAGTCCCTCAATTGTATCCCAATTGCTCCATAGCCACTCATAGGGAGGAAATGTAGGACTAATAGGGTTAACAATCTCATAGTTTCGAGTAGCTATCTTGAGAGCACCCTCATCATCCTTGAAGTAAGTAACAGACTGCCCATCAATCTTAAGAGTAGCATACCACCCTGGGATATCCTGTAGAGAACTCCACTGTCGCTGTGAAAGGTTCTGTACCCGCTCAGCATCAGACTTTACAGCATACTTCGTAGGGAACGTGTAGAGTCGTCGTGGACCACCTTGTGGCTTGACATAAGGCTCATACTTGAGTACACCTAGATTGTCTGTTAGATCAGTCCCAACTGGCTGGTCAGCTACAAACTTAGGGAACTCCGACATAGGAAGAACTAAACCTTGACTGATCTGACCACGTAGCTTAATGGTGCGCAGAGCGTGACCATAAATCTTCTTCTTTTCATCCTCTGGATCATTCATAGGACGTGTGCCACGATCCTTAAGGAAGGAAAACTCTTGTCGCTCTACGTCAAGAAAAGAGTCAATCTCAAAGTAGACAACCTTATCACCTACAGAGAATTCATCCTTACGGACAACTACTCCCCAACCACGTACTGTAGCCAATTCGAGAGCATCAGCATTCTCGATAGGCTCAATAGCTAGGATTTCTTCTACTGTTGCCAGCTTACGCTCAGCCATCTTCATTTGCTTTCTTATTAGAGTATTTTACATACTCTGGGTCTGTGCCAATTTTCTCTTCTAGGATTAGCTCATCCAGCCCGTAGGATACAGCACCATCAATGAACTGCTCACCGTCGAACCACATATAAAATGTGTGTACCTCGGGTCCAAGGTATGTAATGCAGCGTACTCGCCAGACTTCACCCTTCTTGGGAGTATTCTCCTCAAGAAATGCCTTGAAAGTGTCTAGAGTTTTATAAGTTGCAATATGCTCATGACTCCGACTACGAACCCACTTCTCAAAGTCCTCAAGAGTATTCTTATACTTCACTGTACTTACTGCCTTCTCTTCCTTCTCGTCGTGAGTGTCTGTAGATGCACAACTTCCACAGCAGGCACCACCCCCACTCTCTCGCATAAGACGAATAGTACAGTCTCTATAGGGACGACCACAATTCTTGCAGGCAATACCAGACATAGTCTTTCTGCTGAACTCATAAGTGGTTCGCTTAGACATTTTTCTTCCCTCGTTTACGACTGATTGACTCTAGCCTATCACGAGCAGGGTGTTTCTGCAAGGCAGCAATCTTCTTCTCCACTAGAGTATACTTTGCAAAAGCCACGTTCCTCTCCAGGCGTAGCATTCCAAGAGCTGCCTGGTAGTCCCTCACTTCATACCTAGTAGCATCCTCAAGAGAAGCTTCTAGGTATCGTCTAGTGGCTGTAGCAATGTCACGATGGGAGCCTACAAATAGAGTCAATTCGTCTTTGCTAAATGCTCCACTCACCTTCCATACACTATTACGCGCAACCACCCACTCTCCTGTTGGTTTAAGGTAGGTCTCAGTACCATTAAACTCTGCCCAACCGAGGGTAAACAAGTGGTCTGGATTAGTTAAGAAAAACCCATACTTGTGCCTAATAGAATTAACAATAGGAGCAGCATAGAGTAGTTTCTCATACGTAATCTCAGTAGACATAGTGTGGACGTACTCCAATTTTACTAATAGGCTCTATATAATTCTGACTAGAGGGTTTTCTACCATTAGCGTAGCGCCACCCATCATCATGCATCACTAAAAATAGTGATATGTTAGTGGACTTCCTGTAGCACTCCCAAACCTCTCCGATCTTAGGCTGGAACTCTAGGAATTCCTTAAACTCATTTACCACAGAGGCATACGTAGAGTTATAGTTCTTATCCTCAGTCCACTTCTTAAAGTCATCAAGTGTTTCTCTGTATACAGTCATATTACTTCCAGCTAGGTTTGATATAGGTATCGACACTGGTCAAGGTTGTGCCATCACATGTCCGTCAGGGCATACGGTGTCGAAGTGGTCTCCGTGGTCGATGACCTTGTGGTCCCTCATCCGGGTGGTGACAGCCGGTGCGCTTCCAGGGGGTTGGCGTCTCGTTGTGAGGCAGGTTTACCCATCAGCACGGCGTTCGAGTCGGAGCTTACCCGACCAGTGTCGGGGTCAACAGGTGGGTGGATGAAAGGATGAATGGTGCTCATCATCGGATCTATAATCATTTTACTTACTTCCAGCTAGGTTTGATATTGTTAGGATCACTAGGACGTGACAGGTACACAGGATCGTCTCTATACGACTGTCCGTCAAGTGAACAACCCTCTTCGATGCAGAAGGTCAGTAGACGTGAACTGACTCCATAAAACTCTGATATTTCAGGCATATCTTGTCCTTAGTGAAAATCAATGAATCCGTCTTGTGCAGCCCAGCTCACAGCATCATACCACTGTTGGTGGTACCGTGCAAGGTGGTACGGGTAGTCTGCAATACCTAGCATATCCACTGAGAAGGTTTGATAGTCCTCTAGGAGTCGCTTACATGCTGCTGGTCCAAGTGTGCCCTCGTTGTCAGCAAACCATATAAGGTCATAGAAGGGTAGCTCCCTAGAGAGTCCAGGGCCAAAGGTCACACTAAAGTAGTCACAGAGAGCCTCACGGTATACAGTGTGTGTACTGTAGCTACACTGCGTTGTAGGTCCAGTCTCTCCACTAGCGTACCCTACAGTAAGGAAGTGAGAGTCTCTCGCCCAAGGCGCATCAAGTTTGAAGGGAGTAACACCAAATCCTTCAAGAGCATGAGGAAAATTATCATAAGCAAATATCAGTTTCTGGTTGTTAGCGTAGAGACTATCATAAAACTCATCATAGTCATCATCGGAAATGTTATTAGACTTCTCTAGTAGATCAGGAAGAAGCTTGTGATGCCGATATGCTGTGGTGTCTAGTCCCATTACTTGTTCCTACTCCAAAAGTGTTTCTTACGCTTAATAACTACCCATCCCTCTTTTTGACAGCTCCAGCAGGGGATAAATATACCACGGTTTAGATCAAGGACTGCCTTCTTTTCGTGGCAGATATAACACACTACATCATGCTCTGCAAAAGGTGAGCCTCCGTAATCATTAATCTGAGGCTTATGAGCATCCACTATTTCTTAGTCTTCCTCCCAAGGAGCAGTACGATTCATTAGTTTCTTAAACTTAGGATAATCTCTAGGCTCTTCATCTAGTAGGCGGACAAGTTCATTATAAGTCTCTTCGTCTACTACATAATTAAAGTCGTCGTCCATTACTCTTTCTCCGGCACAACAGTAACCCACTGGTCTGAGTTATATGCCATAATTAGCTGTCCATCAGCGTCTAGGAACCACAAGGCTCCACTGTTTGAGAGAGTTAGAGTTTCTGCTCCAACATCATCAAACGTGTCGTTCTTTCGCTCAACAAGAAATCGCATTTTTATTCCGCCTCTACTAGCAAAAATGTACGAACTTTATCGACATTTCCCTCATCGTCGTAAGATGTAACCTTAAGAAAATCTCCACCATTAGGAATACTGTAGAAAAATTCACTTCCTATGTAGTTTCCACCTTCATAGAGAACGTGATTAAGTTCTTCACTAAAATCCATTTTATTCAACCCACTCCAGTAACTGCTCGACTTGGTTAACTACTGATGACTCTACACCACTAGAGCGAGCACTGTCAACCACCTGAGATACGGACGTGACCTCCACTGCATCACTCTGTAGACTGTCTAGGAAGTTTGTCATACTTGCTTTACGTTCCTTGACTGCTCCAGCTGAATCCAACTTAAATACTTGCTCTGCAGGCTTGACAGGGATATCAAAAACCTGTAGGTCTTCTGTAACAGTGTCATACGTGTAGAAAACAGGCTGTTTCTTCAAGTTTTCACTAGTCAAAGATCCGCGAGAGACACTACCATAATTTACATACTTTATATGCTTATAACCATCGAGTGGGTATGACTCCCCTTGAATGTCATGAATATGGCCGTTGGCTAGCAGGTAAGTAAATCCTTTAGTGACAAGAAGGTTAGCATAGTCGTCAGCAGCAATGTAGTCATATGGTGGCTTCTGTCCTACAGGGAAGATGGTTAGGTGTGAGGAAATAATCACTGAATCATACTTATTTTTCTTCCGCCACGTCTCGATCTTACGGAAAACCTTAGGAAGATTCTTGGCCGCGTCATCCTCTACCATGTAAGGAATGCTGTATACAGGAAGACCCCCTACAGGTCCGTTCATCAGGTGCATGTTGTTCATGCGGGTGAGCGCCCCTAGAGGCTGCTGTGGCAAGCTGTCTAGCCTATTGTTCTGAATGTCGTGATTGCCAATGGTGAAGTAACAAGGTACAGCTTTTAGAATTTCGTGAGTAGCCTGGACTAGCTCAAAGGAGGTACGAGAAGGAGTCTTAACATGTAGCAAGTCACCGTTAAAAATAATACCATCAACCTTGAACTCCAGACTCTTGTCTACAATAAACTGTAGCTTGTCAAGGATATCTTGCTGGTAGGTCTCAGTACGTTGGCCGGGTGGCTTGACTGATAGATGAACGTCTCCGACAACTGAAAAAAGTGACATTAAATAGTTCTCCGATAAATCTTTCTTGCGGATATCTCTTCTGCGAATCTCATATAATCATTTGTATTTCGCACAATTAGTCTAGAACCATCAGTGGAATAAATAGTTTCATTATCAACATACATGTATGGAAGCCCTTTCTTACATGCTGCAATAAACTTTTCTCTCTCAGTAGTCTGCTGCTCATCGACAACATACCCACTCTCAACGGTAGCAATAGGCTCTGACTGTCCCCAAGCGTAGAAACTGTCACTGTCTGACAATTGATCCTTCTCAGCGTAGTGCTGTCTAACTCTAGACTCTCCCTTAGGTTCTGTCTCTTTGCGAATGCTACTAATCATCCGATTAAAGGCATCATCAGTTTCTTCCTTAGTAAACTGATGAAAAGAGGAATCAGGGTATTCCTCAGCTTCTCTGATTGCCCACTCAGGCTTCTCCTTAGGAACTTCCTGAGCTACCTCAACTTCCTGCATGTAACTAATAGACTTAGGGATAGTTTGTCGCCCCAGGAGGATATACAACAACAGCCACCACACTGGAGTAAGTAAGATAGAAGTAAGAAGAATCATGTACTAAGAATACCACACCACCACCAAGAAAGCAACTCCACTACTTTTCTCAGCTGGGATGAAGTAGTGGAGTTGCTTACTGGTCTGTATTTACTTATGGTTGTCAATTGCTAATATAAGACCTGCACCGGAGAGTACTGCCATGACTCCTGAGGTTGCGGAGAGTCCTCCCCACGGTGTGGAGTTATTTAAGATTACTCCTGTGTATGCAAAGATAGTTGCAGCTGTTAAGAATAGAGAGAACAGGAAGGTAAATAGATAGGTTAGGTACCTAGGAGGGTTATTATTACTCTTCTTCAACGTAGACCTCCAAGAGACTGTGCATTACGATATCCATGTAGTGGTAACCTTCCATCACATTCAGGACCGCCACTATCTACCACATGCCCATTAGCACATGCTGTCTCCCACTCTGAGTAATCTAGGGTATCTACTACACTAGTAAGTGGTCGATCGTCTACATAAACAGGTGTAGATAGGACCATAATTAGGTCTTCACCACAGTTAGGAATAGGACACTTAGCCCACTTATACTTAGTGAAACTACTCATGAGTGTGGTACCTTTCCAATACTCCCATTAAGGAACCCCTCTAGGAATGTAGAAGCTGCATCTACATTTCCTGAGTATACTACCTTGGCAGACTCTGTAAACTTAGTGTACAAAGGCCAAGCAAACTCAACCTCTACCACTTCGTCACCCAAGTCAAAGGTGTCCATAAAGTCCAGTGCAGTATCTTCTGATCCATAAGCAACTACAGGCTCACTGCCTACTGCCTTGCCTTGAGTATCGTAGATGTACTGCGTAACAACATAAATCTTATTCATTAAAAAGCTTTCTTGAGAAGTTTAAGTGTCGGCCACGCTTTGATAGAAGCAGCACCAGTGGTCATCAGTTGATGTGCCTAAGCTTCCAATCCTGCTGCCGACCCTCTGTGACTAACCCAGAGCAAACTTAGGTGTCATAGATGTACTGAGTAATTAAAAGGCTTTCTTGAGAAGAAATCTTGTAAGTAGTACCAACCCTACAGGAGCTGCAATAGGGAAAAATAGTGTCAATAGAGCAAATCGGCTAGCAGTCTTGCAATTACCCTGTACCCAGAACGTAAATGCAAGGAAAGCGCAAAGTATACCACAAAAAAGCCAAATAAACAGAATATTATTCACAAGGTGCCTTCGGAAAACAGCTTAGCTACAGTATCATTAAACCACTTCATAGCATCGTCACCAGAGCCAAGAAATTTTACAATAGCTGCAGTATCATCAGGTGAGTGTAGCTCTCCTGTGTACTCATTACTCCACATAACCCGTAGGTTACGCTCCTTGGCCCATTCTGCGATGTTGAGAATGTAAGACATGTGGAGAGTATTGCAGTTTTCTCCTGCTGGACCCCTGTACCCATATGCAGTGTCAAAACTAATCTCAGCATAACGAGAGGTGGTGCATGACCAATGCTCACAGTCATCCTCACAGTAGTCACTGTGCTCTGGAGTAATCATTGTCTTTCCATCAGCATGAGCATCTATGTCAAGAATAGCTGGCAGACCTTGACCTAGATGATTACCTATACCGAACTCAGTGACAGACTTTTCAGGAACAAAGTCACTATCAAACTCAGAAGACAGTACTAGTAGGCCATTGACAAACTCATATAGCTCATCACGGTCTGTAGGATCAAGAATTAGAACACTTGTGTTAAGAGTCATTATCATACACCATCCATAATTTCAAATACAATTGTTCCAAGGTCAGGACGAGGCTTGAGTGTCACACCAAACTCTTTCTTTACAGCTTTGACAACACCAAGCGTAGTTCCGTCGTGGTTAAGGTAAAACTCGTCAAAGTCATCAGGAGTGGTGACTTCCTCGAACTCAACCCACGCCTGCCGAACATCTAGAAAGCACAGGTACTTAGGAGGATTATGTTCCCTAGTTGGGTAGTCAATCTCCACGAAATCTGTCTCGGCCCACAGCCACTGTTGCTTGCTCATAAGAGAGACTATACCCTACTTCCTTCTAAGTGTCAACTACCAGCCCATAGGATCTATGCGACCACTTTCTACATCACGCCAGTACTCAGAGCTACGCCTAGCTTGCACGTAGTCACCTTCTCGGATGCTCTCAGCTACTGAGATATCGTACCCTCCCATTGCAGTGAATTGAATAACTGCAATACCTTGACCACAATCCTCTACTCTAGATGTGTATAGCTCGTACATAAGCTGTAGAGCCTCACTGTCACCTTCTGATAGGACAGCCTTCTGAGGATCTTTTAGATTAAGCATTAGTGACACTAGAGTACGTCCCAGGTGCTCACACATGTACTGCACTGTCGGATTCTTATACTTCACAGGTTTTGGGTATGTTCCAAACATATTAAGTTACAGCTTATCAATCCATACTCGGTAAGCTGGCCCACCTTCCACAACATAAATTAGCGAATCATCGTCTCCTACAGCAGACCAAGTGCCTAGTGTTTCTGTTTCTCCACTAGCATGTTGCCGGAAGTCCTCTGAATCCGATACTACTTCCATTGGTTCTTCCTTTTCAGTATATTCTTCTACTCGTTGTCCTAGTGTTGACGTAGGAATACGATCAGTAAGGTCAATATACCCATCACGCTTAACTAGAGTAAGATACTCTCCAGGCACACACCCCGTAGTGGTAATATAAAAAGCCTCTTCCCCACACAGTAGGCTCTCTACTGTTTCTCGCTTTCCAGCAGCTGCACTAGGTAGCCTTGCAGCAATTCCAGCTTTAGCGTCTTCAGAAATATCAACTATATCTCCTGGTAAAAACTCCATGCGTGGTCCGCCAATAAGAGTCAGGTCACGAGGGTAAAACCACCAACCATCTTCCAGAAGAGCATAGGGGAAGGTAGAGTAAGGAGCAGACTTAAGCACACCTACTCTTGAGTAGGGACCACAAGATGCCCAAATTACGTCACCTTTTTGGAAATCAGTCATTTTCTTTATTCTCCAAATACTTCTTCAAAATAGTAGACTGGCGGTCGTCAAAGTGCTGCAAGTCTTCTCGTCCCATGTAATGAACTAGGGCTAGACAATGCCAGGCACAGGAAATGAGATGATTAACGCCATTATCTGGGTCATACTTCTCTCCAGCTAGAGACTGTCGTAGGTGGCGCTCAGCAGCATCATAAGACAGTGACCACTCATACCCATAGCGCCAGTTTTCTAGTCCAATATCAGACTTAGGGTACTTTTCTAGATTAATGCCATATGCCTCTGCAAGTTGCCACAGAGAATCCTCTGGGATCAAGGAGAACTTTGCAAGCTTAGATCCTTTTTGTCCACCAGTAGATGATGTTTCACGAACCTCACTGGAAGTAGATAAGTCTTTAACTGGTGTGGTGTTTTCCCATATAACCTTAGATACGCTAACGGTGTCATGTGAGTAAACGGTGTATTTAAGAGTCTTAAGTTCGTTTTCTGTAGCAGAAACTACTTCATCTGTAATATCACGGCTGTTTGGGAAGTGTAGAACTACCAGGTCACCCTCAGTGAACTTACTAAAGTCATTACTCACAATCGTACCCTACATCTCCTGTTTCGCTGGCCTTAGGCTCATAACCCATATAAATCTCTGCGTTCTCTCCAAAGTTACGAGAAAACTCTACAATACGATCCTTGACCCTGCTTTCAAAATCAAGGTACATGTTCTTCATATCTTCAGACATTAGTAACTCCGAACCTTTATAGAAATCTTGACCTTCTCTATATGCATATCAGGACGCCCTGTGCAGTTCCCATATTCGGTGGAACGCTTCTGTGCAGCTTGCTTAGCAGTCTGCTCAGAGACAAATACTTCAATATCAGCCTTACCATAGCAGTAAGACTCTTCACAATCACAGTTACTGTAGACGACCCACACATACTCGTCAGACACTGTACTTCTCCATACTAGTCAAGTGGTACTTATGGCAGGAGGGACACTTGTAGGCACGGCATTCGGTCTTAGAACGGTATGCCTTATCTTGACGAACAATCTTGGCAAGAGCCAGCTTAGCTGCAATCTCATCCCGATACTTGTGCTTACGGCAAGGTCGCTTGTGAGTCTTCGTAGTGTGTGACATAGTGATGCTCCTTCTTCGTTGTTGGTAAGCACCACTCTACACCCTAGTCACCTGTGGTGTCAATTAACTCAGGCAGCTACTTCTTCTACCGTCCAGAAATCACCATCAAAAGAAACAGGAAGGTAACCAGCGTCACGGAGAGCCTTCTCGTAGTCAACTGCACTGCCCGTAGGTGCTACCTTGATACGGTCTACGGCTCGGTTATCCTTGTAGACAGAGAGAGTGTCTAGTTCTGGTGTGGCATCTGTAAGTGTTGCAGTTAGCATTAAAGATCGTATCCTTTTGATTGGTTATTGAGGTAGTCAACTACTTGACTCTTGTGTAACATGGTATCAGAGCTTACTCCGGTAGGCAAATTACGTACTGTGTACTCATCCTTGAGAAACTTCACAGCCTTTTCTACAGACTCGTAACTTACTCCAGAAAGTGTGTACATAGTGTATAGGTGATCTGCTGTCTTGTCAAACTTGTCGTACATCAAATCACTAATAAATGAGAGGGTTACTACTGAATCTGCTTCAATACTCATAACAAGCCAGGCAGCATTCTCGTCATCTAACTTAGTGATAAGGTATGCAAATCGTTCTAGGTACTCTTCATAAGTTGTCATACAAAACTCTTCCATGCAATAAGTGCGTCACCTTGACCAGCTACTTGACTTCGGCCACAGAAAGAAACCTGTCTTACTGAGTAACCAAATCTATTAAATACTGTCTCAGTCAAAGCTGAGTAATGAGTGGGGTCTTGGGCTTGAACATCGAAGCCTGCTGCTCCGTTTGGTGTAGTTATTACAGCACCCCTACGAGCCTTATTATCAACGAATTCAAAGAATGGACGGTAATCAAACACATGCTCAATAGTCTCAATAGAGACTACGTAATCAACTGTGGGGAATGTCTCGTGTGCCCAGTCCCAAAAGTCTGGTGAGTTAAAGTCTCTACCAAATGTAGCACCATCTACAGGGAGGTACTTGAATGATCCTGTAGACACCTCACGCATGTATCGGTCCATATCACATGAACCAGCACCTAAGTCTAGGACTAGGGAATCTTCTCTAAATCCTAAGTCTAGGTAGAGGGTGCTCCAAACTTGTTCGTACTCTGGCTTTCGGTCTTGGTACGTCCCGTAGGTGGGTGTTTGTTCTGGGGTAAGGTAGTCAGACCACTTCTGACGCTCTTCATCACTCATTTTCACTCATCTTACTGTAGGAGTCGATAGCTTCATTAAGTGACTCAATGGTCTCTTTCTGAGAAGCAACTAAAATGTTGAGGCTTTCAATTTCCGCCTTAAGAAAGTTGTATCTAGCACGAGACACAACCATTCCGTCATCAATTTCCATGTTGTTTGCTTTCATCAGATGTTATTCCAAGTCTCAACAAACTCACTCACAGCTAAGCGAATTGCATCCATGCTCTCATAAAGATACACAATATCGTATTCTCCTGCTTCAACTTCAGCAGGGGTTTGATTGTACGTCATAAATGCCACTCTGTGAACATCTACCAGAAACTTCTCGTAAGCTTGTAGAGTTTGAACAAGCTTGGAACTACTAGCAGTCTGACTCTTGCCAATTTCCTCGGGAAGCTTAACCATAAATCTTTTCCTTAATATAAAAAGCAGTAAAGTAAGAGACTGTACCAATAACTACTGTGAGTAGAGCATCTACTGTAAGTACAGTAGAAGTGTTGTGCAGAGCTACCCCTACTCCCCACCCTATAAAGATGCTCAAGATGATTGACGTTAGAATAACTCCAAGATCAATAAGGTAGTCAGCTTTCTCAGGAACAGACGCTGTTACCACAGGTTGGGCAGTAATTTGCTCTCCGTAGAGTGAGATTATAAACTTCCTGAGCATCCTCTGAGGCTTCCTTAAGGGTATTAATCTGAGTTTTAAGTGCTTGGAACTTACTAAGGGTAGTCTTAGTGTCGGACACTAGCTTCTTTACTGCGGCGATCTTGTCGTAGTACGAGTCTATCACATCAAGTTCTGCGCTGTCAAACGTGACAGGCTTCTTATCCAACAACTTCTTAGCAAAGAACTTCTTGTCCTCTATCATGGTTAGTACCGAGTAAGCCTTCACAGAGCGTTGTAAGAGGTCTGTAGCCTTCTCTAGCTCCGCTGATACGTCTGGGTGATCTGAGACGTTCTGAGAGGCTTGTAGGTACTTCTGCTGACTTGCCTTGGTAGTAGTTCTAGCTACATCTACAGTAGCAACTTTGTTGGTGAGACTTTTGAAATAAGTTAATAGTTCCTTAGCTTCGGCAACTTCTGTAGTAGATTGGTCTACCCACTGATACTCTACTAACTGCTCTCGTGCTTTCTCTAGGTCAGTTATTCGTGTCTTCAGTAATCTACTAGACTCTAGTGACCTTCGGTTTCCTTCTTTGACAGCTAGACGTAGAGTGTTAGCGTGAGTTAGCTTACCGATGATAGCAGAGACTGTAGTACCTGACTCATCAAGTAGGTATGGCTTGTCGAACTGGAAAGCCACATGCAATTCTACAGGAGAATCATCTAACTTTAGCACATCTTGGACAGCTTGAGGTACAGACGTACCTGCCTTAGAGTACTTCTCAGTACCAATGAAATATGTTGAGAGAGACTTACCTCGTTCGATTCTTACAGGTGTTCCATCAATGTCAGCTGTAACAGTAGTCTTTGCAGCAGCTTCCTGGATTCTCACAGGAGCAGAAGAGGTATTTCTCATTACCATCTTTAGTGCTCTAAGAAGTGCAGACTTACCAGTAGAGGAAGGACCAACGAAAGTAGTGACAGACCCTCCGCTTGGTTTGGAGGAAAAGTCAACCTTGGCTTTCTTTATTGACTGAAAGTCAGTTACTAGAAGAGAGTTTATCGTCATTCTTCTATTATAACACTTCTGGTACTAGTGTTATTAGGTTCTGAGGAAGCAAATAGCTTATCCTAAGGGTAGCTGGCCCTACCAACCATCAGGCTCTAGTAACTATCGTCGTCTCGGTGGGAATCCAAGCTCCTGAGACAAACAAAAACCTGGTGGCTTGTGGAACACCAACTTGCTTAGTGTTAAAACCTATTTCGGAGTCTCGATACGTCTGCAGTCCAATTTTTTTAGTTGCATAGCCTATAGGTGAGTCAGAGTACAGGGGCAGGCCAATTTTTTTAGTTGCATAGCCTATAGACGAGTCGGAAAAACCTGATAAGCCAATTTTTTTACTGACATATCCTATAGATGAATCCAAGTACCCGGCCACGCTTAAGCCTTCGCCTTAATTCCGAAGCTATAGGTTCCGTTTGACAAATTTACAAATTGGTACGGAGACGTGACGCCTGAGGCTACCAACACGAAGTCACCCTGTGCTGGATTAGCTTTAGTGGTAGACCAAGCTTCGTAGCTGGTTGCGTTAGCGACAGCGGGCCACGTAACAACCTGTGATCCGTCAGACGCAGAAGACGACGTTGGGTTCACTGTGTTACCCAATGTGACCACTGGAGTACTCAACGGGGTAAGAACAGCAAAGCTTGCAACCGCAGTCACTAATGTCCAGTTAACGGCGCTTGGGAAGGTAGCTGTAGTGCTCTCAGGCCCACCAGCGGAAGTCCGTGTGGCTAGTGCAGCTCTGAGGTTGAAGCCTCCTCCTGAGGTAGCAACAGATTGGGTGACTTGAGTGAATCCATTGGCCCATGCCGAAACCGCAGGCACTGCCGAAGTGCTGCCATACAGAGCGTAGGCCAGAGCGACTTGACCTGCTGATGCTGCCACAGGCGAGCTATTGGCAGCTGTTCCTGCCGACCCGGAAGTGGCGTAAGTGGACGCAGTAAAGGATGCCGCCCCAACAAACTCTGTAGCTATGGCTGCAACAGTAGCGCCACCAGAGAAGCCAAAAGACCAACTGCTGCCGGAGGCTGAACTTGAGGCGTAAAGGTAGTTACCGTTGTTGTCGGTGTTCACAAGTGAGAACCCTGCGGGTGTCGAGGTCACCGGGGTCGTGGGAGCGATAGCAACCACTACAGTATTGCCAGGTGTAACAGAACTGGCAAGTGTGATAGCGAGCACAGTCACAGTAGATGCCCCTGTGACGGTGCCTTTAGACTGAACAACATCTCCAGCAGTCATATTTATTTTCCTTCCTTAGAAAGTGACCGATGTGCTGCCACAGGTATTTCCGGCCTGGTGCGCAATCGTTAGATCACTGGATGGGTACTTAAACCCACCAGCGTAGTCTGGGTCAATGTCGTTGTCTGTAATGACATACCTACTGCCGTGGAAGTTCAAACAGTAGTATCCACCACCTCGAAAACGATTAGAGTCTATCGTAATGTCTTGACACTCACTGTCATAGTTTTCACAGTAAAGTACAGCAGTAACCCAAACTTTGGTGTCTGAATCAGGCGCTATGTATTCCATATTGTTGTTCTGTATCAGAGCACCTTGAACACCCATCAAGTGTATGGCTTGTAGATGGGAACCTGTTACGTTGTGTGGTGGAGCACCAAAGTAAGAATTTCTTACAGTCAAGTTTTTAGCGGTCTGACCTGGCTGGTTAGATGTATAAGAGCGCATCTGCATTTCAGTTGAGTTGTACTCCCCAGAACCCTCAGCAGTGAACTGACACAGGTCGAAAGTCAGGTCTTGGAACCCATATGCATTATACGCAGAAGAAGCTCTAACGCGTGTAAATGTTTGTCCTGCTGGGGGAGTACCAACACTACCATCTTGATTTAAATTTATAGACCCATCCACAATACAGTCAGAGACAGCAACATCAGCTGCATTGACATTAAGACTACCTCTGATATGCAGCCCGGAAAGTCGGGTACCTGCGTCGGTGATGCTGTAATCTCCAAAGAAATCACTCAGTGACACAGACTGGTCTGGCCCCGTGTTGCTCAGGGTTGGCAGAATGCCTGACCCGCCTGGGATAGGTGGCAGCAGTAGAGACCCCGTACGTAGCGACCGCCACCCACTGGATTCCCGGACGTATGTCTCAACAGCCATCAGACCAGGGGCCTATCCCAAAGAGCAGTTCCTGATACAGTTGTTGGCGGTGGACTAGCTACAGATCCGCCAATGAAGTGCCAAGTGACAGCTGGGTTATTCGCTAAGGTGGTATCCAGAGTGGGCCATGTGTTACTGGACTTGTCGTAAGTCACTGGGACCAATAACGGAGTGCTAGTGCCTCCACCAGAACCTCCACCACCTGTTAGATGAGGTCCTATTTTACCACCAACTACTAACTGATCCCCGACCCACTCAACGCTAGGAGGAGGTCCAGGAAGAAGTACGGTTCCTGTAGATGCATCTTTTATAGAGAAGAAAGTCCCTAGGTTAATAGGATCTACATTTGTTGAGTCTGGAGTAAAATTAAAGCTGTTGATTAAGGCACCATCAACATTAAGACGAGCATTCCAGTTCCACCCACTTGGATTAAGGCTAGAATGACTACCGTCTATACACCAGAATTCAAAGTGACCATCAGTTGTAGTAAGAGTCTTGGCCGAAACTACAATGATTTCGGAGTCAGCTCCAAGGAGTGCTCCACCTACATTTGGTGTTAACGTCAGAGAGGCAGTAGTAGGAACTCGTCTTTCAGGAAAATCGTCATCGTCGTCTGCTGTATCAAACGTAGCATAGGATACATTTAAATAACATTTTCCATATACTGTTCCTGGGTCTAGAGTACCTTCGTAGACACCTGGTTGGTCTGCTGGCATGGCCGTACCTTCTCTCTGGTGGTATCTATATTATCGTCTTAATTAGAGAGATACAACACACAAAGGCACCTACATGTTAAATAGGTGCCTTTCTATGGATCGGGATTAAATCTCACCAGACGTAGACAGCCGGTAGGCCACCTCTAACCTACCGGCTGTCACTTAGGCTCTGAGATCCCGAACCACTCAGAGACTGGCTTGAAATATTTAATTTGTGCGGGTAGCGAGGCTCGAACTCGCAGTCTTCTGCTCCCAAAGCAGACGGATTCCCAATTTTCCCATACCCACTAAGACTAATCCTAGTGGTATAGGATTAGGTTATTACTTAGAGTCGTCCTCTGATAGTACCCTGCCGGGGTGCCAGAATGCTTCTGGATCTTCCTCTGCAAGCTGGTCAAGGGTCTTACCCTCTACAGGCTTGACAGGCTCTTCTGCAGCAGCTGGAGCATCCTCTGCGCCTGTGTTTGTCTCATCGGTAACGGTAGGAGGAGCTTCCTGTACGTTAGTGTCTTCCTCCACAGTTGGTGGAGTAGCATCTACAGTCTTTTCGTCAGCCATTTGACTATCCTTTCGTCTTAATTATATTATCGTTAGTTCTTTGTCAAATTAACAGAAGGCTCTCCCCCAGAGAGGTAGTACTTAGCCTCTGCTAGATCCTTAATTGCTGACGCTAGGTTAGCATTCTCATCAGAAGCAGAACTAGATATACGTGAAGTAGCTCTCTTAACTAGGCGCTCAATCAGGTAATCAATCTCACTGTCAATAGTGTCACTAATCATTGTAGGTGAAAGCCTCGTCTTTCAGGAAATAAGTAATTGTCCGGCTTACGAATCTTATAAGACAGTCGGTGGTCAAACTTCTCAGTAACCATAATGTCTAGGTTAATGTAATAGCCACTCTGGTAGAAGAGGGATAGTTGTAACGAACTGACCTCTGTAGGATACCACCCAATGGCCCATCCTGTCCAGTTGTGCCAGAATATCCACTTAGGAAATCTCATGTGTGGACAATCTTTCTAATACCAGAACGCTCAGCAAGACCTGTGCAGCGAAGGCAGGGACGAGAGGGGGAAACTTGATCCATTCTACCAACACGAGCCACATACAGCGTAGCTCCTTGTGCTTGATTTCCTGCCATAGAGAGAACTGCCTCCTCTGCATGAACACTAACCCTACGCCAGCTACCCTCTGCCCAATGTGGGAGTTGCGGTTGGCGCTGCTGGTTTGAGGCAGCAGCGAGAACAACTCCATTCTTTACTAGAACTGCTCCATGACGATGAGAGCAACGAGAAGCTTCAGCAATTGCCAAAGCTGCCTTAAGTTGCTTTCCTGCCTTAGAGGAATAGTTATCGGTTATTTGCATATCCATATACTATCACAGAAGATCAGTCGGTGTCAACTACCTCTAGAGAATCTTCAAGCTCCCACCACAGGTAGCTGTCTGAGTTATTCTTTTTATTAAACCACTCCACTAAAATGTTTCCTAGTCCTGGGGCTGATAGATGCAACTCGTCCACCTCAGGATCTGTAACCACTCCATAGTGACTACGATCTTCTGGAAACTCTACAACAGTTCCTAGCTTAAGCATTAAATCAACCCTAAGGTTATATCTGCATTCTTTACAGCTTCTGCCCAAGAGGTTCCCGTGTCTTGTGAGTCCTGAACCTCTCTCAACCAAGACTTAGCTAGAGTTGAGTACTCTTCATACTCTCTTTCTATTATTTCCTCTATACCGCTAGGTCCGTTCTCTTCGGTATCCCACAACTCAACCTTCTTTATAGGAGTTCCAAGAGCAAGATAGGCTTGTCCTACGATACAAGACCCCTGACCATTAAATACGTATTGGCACCATCCATCTGGCATCTCGTATACAAGGTCTGGCGCATCTTTAGCTATTTCTCGGACCTTCTTCACCACGTCGTGCAACGGGGGCATCTTTGTTTCGCTCATGTGGTCAAGTGTAGCAGGGTCTTTCTCAAGAGTCAAGAGGTAATTTCTCGTTGCTTCTGCTCTAGAACCTTGAGACGATTCCCTAAGTCTGCAAATAAGCTAGGAAGGAACTCTGGGTTTACAGTCAAGGCAGAAGAAATAACGTCATTAGCAAAACGCCAAGCCTCGTCAAAATCTAGACAAATATCCCCTTCCCGCTCTAGCTCCGGTGCGGTAAAGTGGATCTTAACCTTACTTTCGTCTGTGTGATGAGCTAGAATCTCTACCCTATCTCCATCTACACTAAATCCAGTTCTTGGTTGATTGAGTCTTTCTGGCATATCAGTAATCTCCTGCTTGGAATTTCTCAATGCTTTCTTTGATTAAATCTTCAATGTAGCCTGGGTCTAATTCCATTGCTCCGCTGATTATGTCTGAAGCATAAAGCCAAGCTTGGTCGGCAGGCATCGACGCACTACCTTTTTTACCATTTTCTGAAAAGAAAGTAAGAAATAGTTCACCATCTCTAACTTCAGTGCCGACTTCCACAACATCTCCGTGTTGATTGTAAGCCTTTCTAGGCTCATCGTCGTGACGTTTTAGATTGTCTCCCATATTAGTGACCTCAAATTTCTCCCTGGCACTAATATTATCGTACTGCCTATTGGAAATTATGTAGGTGGTACGATATAAATTTACTTTAGTGAACGTCTTTCTACCAAGAAATCTTCAAGGGAGCCATACACAGAACAACGAGAGCAGGTAGCCATTAGTCCTTTAGTAGTAGATACCTTGACCCAGTGTGGATCACAAATAAAGAACTTTTCCTCATAAACACAGGAAGGGCAATGAAGAATTAATAAGTAGTCTGCCTCTAGATCACATGTTTCGTGGTCACAGGGGATAGCAAAGTTATAGTCTAGAAGTTCAATAACTTCCAAGTCTTCTCTTACTTCCATGTACCCTCAGTTGGACTTGAACCAACCTCCACCAGATACAGCATTGTAATGGACACTTTATAAGAGTGCGCTGATATGAGGGCTTGTTTTATTTTTTCTTTTCTTCTTTTAGTCTCTTCTTAAGTGCTCTCATGTATTCGTTGTACTTAGCTTTACATAGGTCACACCTACACCTATCCCCTCTCTCTGGGTCTCTCTTACCAGAGACGCCTCCACCGTGAGGTACTCCTATATCCTCTCTCGTCTTCTCTATGTGGTGCTTCTTACACAGAAGTTGGCATTTTTCTATTTCTTTATATAGCTCTTCATTAGTATAGTTATTCCACTTAGCCATGATAGTAAATTTTTTGGACTTTGGGTCCCTGTGATCAAACTCTAAGTTTTGATCGGTTCCACACCTAACACAGACACCTCCAAGAAGGGCCAGAAGTCTATTGCGAAGAATCTGGTACCTTCCTTTATCGTAACCAGACCTATCAACTAAAGCAGAAGGAAGTTCTGGATATCTCATTCTATCTACCATGCGGGAGTAGTCCGAATCGAACAGACGCCTTCCTGATTTGGAGTCAGGACACTCTTCCAGTTAAGCTATACTCCCCAGTGAGACCTTGAACAGCTACGAATCAATCATAACCTTATTGCCCAAGGGGTCTGGCTCTGTCAGTTTAACACTGACTAGCGAATGCAGGAAGAAGCCATTCTCCCTATATTTATATTATCGCTTTAGATTCTTTCGTTGCTTCTTGTACTTACGACCATCTAGCCAGTCTAGTATCCCTGCTACAAGAAGCACAACTAGGAGGATAACAATAAGTAGAGCAAACACCCCATAGAATGGTAGGAGAACCAACCACCATGACCAGTTAATGACGTGGCACAGCTTCAATACAACAAATGCTACACCAAGTAGCCCAGCAGTGCTTATGCCACTAGTACTAGTAGTTGTCTGATTATTCATTCTTTAACTTTCCTTCTAGGAATTCAATGCGTCCAGTTAGTGTATAATTCTTAGCTTCCATACTATTATAACACTCATAACAGAATATGTCATCGTACCCTGCTAATGAAAACCCACACTCATCACAGTGCTTAGTATGCTCGTCATAAAGATCGTCAGCCGCTTGTTCAATCTTCTCTTGTGCAGTATTTAGTAGAGAGAACATCACTTCGTACATATCATCACTAAAGAATGTACTAACAGGTATGAGAGAAAGTAGGTCTGGGAATTCTCTCTGCAGTTTCTTTACGGTATCATACAGCTCGTCAGGGTTACTCATCAAGACACAGCTACCCAACGCGTGACAGTTTGGAGTAAGTGATCGTAGTCTCCACTCATAGCCTCATCAGTAAATTCTGTAATTTCCTCCTGAGACACTCCAGCCTTTCGTAGTGCCCTAGTGACAGAACCTATAATCATAAAAGCATTACCATCCTGACCAACGAGAGGTACTTCTACCTCTGGGTAACGAATCTCGTTAGAGGTATCCATTGTCATTAGCTTCCTTAGGTGTGTAGTCAATCCCATCCCACGTTCTCTTAGGTCCAGGATTGAGAGTCATGTGTGATTCCTTGTGCTGCTCTTTCAAGAAACACTGTACCACATCTCTAGCTCCCTTAGCAACTCTAGTGAAAGAGCAGCGAGGTTTATTCTCCGAGTACTGCTTCATCGGCTCGTTGAACAGCTAGTTTCCAAGGAAGACCATTATCCTGACAGTGTTGAACTAGGTCTATCCACTTCAGGCTTTCTTCATCTTTCTCAGATACATTTACAAGATCCCTAACAGCGTCATCAGCTGACATAGCCACAGGTTTCGTATCGAAATAGGATAGAGTCTCATACACATGAGACTTGTGGTTTCTTGGAGTAATGTTGAGAATTGCTTTACCAACTATACAACTTCCAGACGTTGAATTAACGTATCGGCACCTGTCGCTTCCCTCAGGAACCTTATAAACAAAATATGGCTCCAAAGCAGCTAGCCTACGAATCTCTCTTACAATCTCTTCTACTTTGTTCATGATAAACTCCCACTATCAAGGAAACTATCGGCATACCCAACAGCCTCTTCCCAAGTCCACCCATCATCTTGCTTCCGCTGGACCAAATGAAGCCACTTTGCATACATCTCACCTTGAGCCTTCTTAAACTCTTCTGGGTACAGGTCATGTACAACAATGGTTGCGGAATATCCAAAGATTAATCCCTCATCATAGTCAGCCAGCTTACTGTAGAGGCTATCATCTACAGCTAGAATAGCCTGTCCTATGATGCAACTACCCTTACCATTGTGAGTGTAAAGGCACTTTGGGCTATCTTCACTGCTCTTACTCTTAACCTTCTCATAGACAAAGTCAGGATTCTCTGCAGCGAGACGACGGACCTGGGCGACAACTTCACTAATCTTGTTCATGAGTACGATACTACCAGACTCTTAGGTATGCGTCAACCCCTCCACACCATTTTGGTAAGACCCATTGTGGAGGGGTTGACTGTTGAAGTACCTACTATAGCACTCTTACTCTACAGAGTCAAGTAGCTTACGCAAGGTTGGCTTAGAAATGATACCGTTAATCTCTCCTACAGTTTCACCATTATTAAGAACTACCACGTAAGGAATTGTAGTAACTCCAAACACCTTAGCTGCTTCTGGCTGTGCATCAATATCTACACTCATAAACTGGAAATCAGGATACTCTTCCTGCACTTCCTCAAAGATGGGTGCAAATCTCTTACAAGGACCGCACCAATCAGCCCAGAACTTAACTACTTGCTTTGGCTTATTATCACTCATCTACCCAGCGACCCTTCTCATCTTTAACTTCTACTTTTAGGTTAGACTCTACCATTTGCTCTTCAACCCACTGCTCAGCATCCTTTAGGCTACCAGATTGAACATGTGCCCAATAAACAAACTTAGGGTCTACAGATAGTCTCTTCAGTGCCTTTTTCTTATTTTGTAGCTGAGAGCGTTCTTCTCTACACTCAGCTCTTGCACCAGAGGGGTGGTGAATCAGACGGACTCCTGTGTCTCTCTTATTCTGATTCTGCCCCCCAGCGCCGCCAGCTCTGAAAGTCTGTACTTCTAGATCCTGCATGGTAACTGAGAATGCTAGTTCTTTAGTCATTTAACTTCGCTGTCTTAGTTTCTAATTCTACAATCTGTTCGTAATTAATATCTAGGCCACTCTTATAATCTTCTACCGTAGATGTAAATTCCTTAATTTCGCAAGCGTCCGTACTGCAGTACTTTTCTCCTGCTGCATCCTCTGCCTCAAGACCATAAATTGGTGATAGGTCTACAGGTAGAATCTGTACTCTACGCTCTTCCCACTCATCCTCAGTAATTGACTCATATGGCATCTGTTGGTATGCTCCACCCATTGGAAGGAATGATACAGTCTTCAAAGAACCTTCATACATGTGAAGAATCTTCTCGATGTGGTCACCTTCAGTCTCAGGATCGAATGATACAGTAACTGATACAGAGTTGTCAGACCAGTAACGCTGTGCCTCTGAGGCAAGGAATGCCTTTTCAAAGATACTTACGTCAGCTTCAGATCGCTTAGCCTTAGACTTAATTGGGAACTCCACTACTACTGAGGTTTCAGGAGTGTATACAGAGTCTATCACTGGGTACCCAGAGTTGCGGAACTGCTCAACTACAGGATCATTCTTGTCAAAGATAACTCGTCTAATAAAGTAGCTACCGCCAACAGTCCAGTGAACGCCTGGAGACGTTCCAGCTAGGAGTGAGACAGTACCACTTGGCTTGACTGTAGTTGTCTTAATAGATGGACGAACACATAGCCACTCAGAGTATACTTCATCGAGTCGCTGTACCTCATCGTAACCCTTGTCCATGTATTCGCGGAGGCTAGGTAGGCCATGAGAGTCAACAAAGTCAGCAATACCTGACATACTCATTCCGATACGACGATTACGCTGCATAATTGCATTCGTCTCGGGCCAGTGCGTTGGGAGTAGGGTTACTGTCTTAGCATACAGGTAGGCAACCTTCAGAGTCTTCAGATAGTCCTCTAACGAGTCCGTATTCATTAGGTATGACTCTGATAGGGTGCAGCACTCAAAGGACTCTAGAGACTGCTCTGCGCAAGGATTATAGCCAGCTGCACGCCAGTCCTTGTTGTTAGGTGCATCCTTTAGTCGCCCATACTTACGTGTAACGTCCATCCAGATAACTCCAGGCTCACCGTTACGCTTGACACCTTCAGCAATTGCTGAAAGGTCATCACCAACCTTAGCCTCTACTGAGTTATTACTCATCCAATACCAGTCTGAGCGATCTGGGTTCTTGTCTAGGTTCTTGAGGTTAAGGAATTCGTCATCTTCAATGCTGCCCATAAGAAGTTCTGCTGAGCGACGGACGTTACCAGAAACAACACAGACACCAATCATGTTACCAATATCTGCAATAATCTTGGCACCTACAGGCTCACCGATGTTAGCTTCAAACATCTTGACTAGATTCTCGTGGAGAGTAATCAAAGGTGCTGGCCCAGAGGCAGTACCACCAAATGTCTTAATAGGGGCACCTGATGGACGAATAGCGGTGTAATCGAACTTAGGCTTTGACTTGCCTTCTACTAGGTATGCATTAATAATCTGCTTGGTAGCCTCTACCCAACCCTCACGAGTGTCAGGAATAGTAAATATCTCAGCGTCATCCTTTGGCTTCTGCACTACTAGCCCTAGCTGAGACCCCTTGGTGTCAAATCCCATACCAATTCCAAGCATAGAACCTTCCATAAGGAATGCAAACACCTTGGCGGGGTCAAACTTTGTCATATCTTTAGTACTTACAAAGGCACAATTTTGAAGTGCAGCTGCATTGTGCTGCTCATTTACTAGCTTTGATCCCATCATCCAGAGACCACGCCCTGGAGGAGACCACTTGAGGTTGAATAGTCTGTCGTAAGCATCCTTGGCTGTTGCTAGTGCCTTTGGTCCATTCCAAGGAAGTCGGCTGGAAAGGCAGTGATCCTTTTGAATGGAGAACATGCCATTGATAACACGCTCACATACCTCATACCACTGCTCTTTAGCTCCGTCTTCCTTCTTACGAGAGTAGGTACGTGCAAAGACTACCTCTCCCATAGAGGTTCCTGCAGCGTCTACATATCCAAATGGTGGCTTCTTGTCTCGGTACTCATCTACAAACGAATTGGGAAGGGTAAATGAGAAGTTAATGCCAGAGACTGTCATGTGGTCTTCTTTCTATTATCTATAGTCTTTTGTGTTCTAATATTATCGTCAAAAATGTAAGGTCTCATCGAAATGACGAGACCTTGACATTAGATTGTTGGAATTGCAAGAGTTTTACATAAACATCTTACTTAGCTGACTCTAGTCTAGTAATTACTTCAACACCAGCCAGCTTATTCCAGAATATGGTACAGCCACTATCTAGGTACAAATACCCGTCTTTGTGATAGACAGCAGTCTCATTCTTTTGTTGACTTGATAAAGACTTAACCACTACCCAACCTTCTTCTAGAGGCTTCTCTATCTTCTCTAGAGTACAAGATTTTTCGAGTACTCCTACTAGCTCTAGATACACAGGGTCTAGGTACTCAGGAGTGTCAGCCTCTAAGAGAACATAACTAAGGCAACCCTTTTTTGCCTTGTAGTCATCTGACTCTACTACAGTAGCCTCAATTGTCAACTTAACCCTATCACCTTTTTGGGGACTGTACTTATCAGCCATATTACGACCAACTAGGATTTATAGTAGTAACAATAGGAGTGTCAATACTCCCGGCTACTGTCTTAGGAAGAGTAGATTGCAAATCTGTAATTAACCTCTTCACATCGTCCGCAGTTAGCCTCACTGCTATAGAACTCTCATCGAGGTCATTTTTTACACAAACGTCAACTACACTCTCATCTTCTGGCTCATCTCGCGGATCTGGCTCTAGGTTGACTAGCCTTAGCCAAGTACCGTCTCCATCGTAATCATAGTATCTAACTTCTACTGGCATTTTAAAATCCTTCGTTTAAATATCTGATATAAGAATTTCCACAGCTGTCACTACAAACGGTACTATTTTGCCACTCTTCGGTTTCTGGGTATGGGTCACCACAGTTAGCACACTTATACCAGTGCTCTCCCTTGTCTCGTATAGCAATGTTTATCGCTGCATACATCTTGTGAAGAGGGTGAGATTTTGGATCCTCAAGAATCTCATCTGGGTTATAATTGTCAGACACTGCCTACTTCTCTCACTAGTTCAAAGTTAGGTGCCTCTTCAAGCAATTTAATCCACCCTTGTCTAATCTCTTCAGGCCAATAACTAAATCCGAAATGATTGAGAAGGTTAGTCGGATAAAGTTTTCTCTTTCTTGCACAGAACAAAGAACCAAGTGGGAATCCGTAAGTAGTCAAACTCAGGTCTCCTACAAGTTCTTTGGCATCTAGGTAGCACCTTCGTAACAATGGCATATCAGCATTAGTCAAATCCTCAAAATCTGCACAACCCCATATGTAGTCATCACTACAGTCTACTGAGACAACAAGTGGGTAAGGAGTCTCCTCTTCTCTCCAATCAAGATAGAAGTGTAACTCACTGTCAGCCTCAGTAAATATATGCAGAGCACTGATTAGATTACCTGAGGTAATTCCTTTAAGACTAGTCATATCATTCCGTTAGTTGGTGGCAGTGGGAGCATCGGTGGCCTAGAACACTTGGAACCTTGCCTGCTGCTTGTTGTGTCTTGTCTAGTATAGCAAAGGACAAATCATCTGTCAACTGTGCTGCACCGACGTTAAGCATCAGCCCATAGGCAGAAGAGTCTTCAAAATCATTAATAACATCAGCTACTACCCTTGCTCGCTGCCCTTGTGGAAGCTGTACTGTTTTTAGAATATCCTTAATGATAGTTGCGAGGTCTCTTTCTATGTCCTTACTCGCCAAGTGCTTGATCTTCTCCATCTCGCTAGGAAGAATGCTAGCAGCCATTCCTACGGCATCCTCAATCCACGCTAGTCCATCTTCAACTGTAGCACCATTCTTAGGTACCGAGTACCGGAGATTGACTCCTGGAAGTGTAATGATGTAGTTGTCATCATCACGAGCCATAAAGTAAGTGACAGTAGGAACCAGTCTACCAGAGCTAGACTGAGTAAGAGCAACACCCCCATACCACAAGTCATCAAAGATAGTTATAGATAGATCCTTATGAATCACCGACACCTTTGTTGAGTTATCCTCGTGAACTAGAGGCAAGTACTCAATCTTATCAGTTTGTCCACTACCATCTACAGCGTAACAGAAAGTACTTGTTAGGTACTCGATGGACTCTGACAGATAGAAGGGTAGTATTCCTGCATTACGTACTACATCAGAAGCAATGTCCTGAGAGTCGATGACGAAAGATGGACCCTTGTGTGCTGGGATATCAGCAAGGACACTGTTGACAAGGCTCTCTAGAACACTAGGAGCCACTAACTTCATTAGCTGCTCTTGAATGTAGAGTGAACCGAGAAGAGACTTAAAAGTCCGGTAATTGGTTTGGAATCTACCGCTCTCAGTGTATAGATACACATGGATGACACTAAGAGGTTCAATACTATCTTCTTCATCTAACCAATCCTCTAGAATCTGTACTTTAAGTTTACCTGGCTCTGTAATAAATTGTGGGGTAAGAGAGTTTACAGACTCTTCTAGAGTAGCCTTGTCTACAGTTTTCACTTACCTTCCCATCTCCTAGTTGCAGAGTTTGCAAAATTAAAGTCAACTAGAACATTCTCGATAAAAGAGGCAAGAATAAAGTCTGGGACATTTAACTTAGCATCTATACTGTGGTGGTTGATAATTCTACTTAAGTCATCTCGAAAAGTGGCTGGAATCTCTGGTGTGTTTTCATCACTCATTCTCATGCTTCCTTTAGCTTCATTTCGTCTACTTCATCTTGACTTACTTCTAGTGCAGCCTGAATATCAATATTACCATCAGAGGAGTAGAGACTGCTATCAACAGTGTCCATCCCATGCTGCTCTAGAATCTCTCTAGCCTTTTCCTCTAGCTTAGCGAACCACTGAGTGTCTTCTTCCATCTTATCAAGGACATTAACCTTACCCTTAATTTCTTCTGTACCATCAGTTGTTGGAATGGTCAGCTTGTGGACAGTACCAGTATCCGTCTTCTTGAAGACCTTGTGACCTAGCAGAACCTCATACACACTGTAGTAATTAGAGAATCCGTTACGTACAGTCAAGAGAAGGTTCGTAGTACGATATGCCTGACCTACCTTGTTCTTAGTAACAGTCATCTTGGTAACCTGACCGATGACTTCCTTAATCTCTGTGTTAGTCAGCGGATTAATCTTCTCAGCCTTTTCCTGTGAGATGGACTTCTCAAAGAAAATCATAAGTGATGAGTAGAAAGGAAGTGCTGTACCACCAGGAGAAGTCCACTGCTTAATACCTCTAGAAGCAAGCTGCTGCCCTACAAAGGATGTGTCGATCTTCTCCATGACGTGGTTACAGAAAATGGCTGTAGTGTCGTACTTAGCAACCTTGGAGGCTAGCATACGGCAGGACTGTGCAAGTAGCTTAGCTCGGTTACCCATCTCGGCTTTGCCAACTTCACCATCTAGCTCTTTCTGTGGAACCATTGCAGCTACAGAGTCAAACGTAATGATTTCTACGTCACCTGTGTTGATAAGGTCAATTGCTGCCTGCATTCCCTCTTCAAGAGAGTCTGGATTAATATACACAAAGTTATCTAGAGAGGAGTCTAGACCTAGCCCTAGGGCATACTCAGGGTCATAAGAGTGCTCATAGTCTACAAAGACTACGAGACGGTCTGTGTTACCAGACTCAAGCAATCTGTGCTGTGCTTGTGCCATAGCATGAATAGCACTCGTAGTTTTTCCAGAGCTGTAAGAACCATACAGGGTAGAAATTCGACCTCTTGGTAGTCCACCGATTCCGGTCATAACGTCAATGGTCAAGTTGCCAGTAGGGATTGCACTAATACTTAGGTTTACAACATCTCCTACAACAGAGTCCTTCTTAGCACGCATCTTAGCGAGTAGCTCGCGGCCTGATGCCTTCTTTTCAACTGCCTTAACCATTTAATTCCTCTGGGTTGTATATTGCAAATAGTGTAATTTTAGCTTCCGGTGGATTATCTGGGCTGTGTCTTCCGACTACCTTGAATCCGTTGTTCCTCTTAGTCCATTGTATCGCATTTGAGTACTGGTTTTGTGTGGCTGGTTGCTTCAATACAATCCACTTTCCAGGATTGCTTGTCAGTAGTGTCAGCTTATCCTCTGTGAAAATCTTAGACTTTCTACCCGCCTGCCCAGGCTTTGGTCCTGGCTTTCCTGGAGGTGGTGGAGCTACGAAATCTCCTTCACTTGTCATTATAAGTCTCACCTAGTTTGATTCTTTTAAATGTAACTGTCAAAGTCTCTCCTGGGTTGGTCTTGTGTGGAACTTCGACTGTGATTTCTCCATTCTCATCAAAGTCTAAATCCTCTACAAAACTTTGCCGGACCCAAGCACTGGAAACTCCATCCTCATCAGGAATCATCTAAACCTCTCAGTCTGTGTAGGTTTTCTTTAATACCCTCTACAGCATCATACACAGCTTCTTCTACTGCTCCGTAGTTAAAATCTAGTTCTCCATAAATATCAGGTTGAGAATCAATTAAATCCTCAATTGCTAAAGAGTACCCAATATCATTAACGAGCCAGTCACTATTTCCGAAAGGTCTCTTTCCATCAAACACATCTTGCCACTTTACTACCTCAAGTAGTAGAGTGATCAAGTAATCTTCTACTGTATCTGCCCCCGTATCTTTACCGTGACGCCAATGAATGGGACACTGTAGAACTTCATCTGCTGTTGGCTTTTTCATATCCATATCTCGCAATCAATACTGCATCGTGTAAGTCTGTTGCTTGCTTGCCCTTAACGGACTTGTCAAACTCATAACCTAGAGCCTTGCAAGCAAACGTAGAGAATCCTTTAGAGGTTGTGCCGGGAGTCTTGGCCCACCCATAGTGGCGCTGCCATGTACTAGGCATCATCATATGTACTTCCGACTCTGGCATAAGTGTATAGATTCTCTGTCTCAAAGCACCCTGCAGTCTAAGAACTAACGCAGGTTTTACAAGCATATGTGGACAGTCTTCTATGTACACTACGACTGGAGCTAGGTTTAGACCTTGTTCTGATATTGTTGATTCAATGAAATCACATAGCTTAGTGACATTATTTCTGAATCCGTCAGACTCTGGTCCTGCATCAAATGTAGAGTACCACTCCAAAGACGCTTCATCATTAAGAATAGCAAAGCCACTATACCTCTGTGCTAGGTCTATCCCCATGTATAGAGTAGGTGAATTAGTCATAATATAAGGTAACTGCAAGTGGGGACCAAGACCTTAATCCTGATCCCCACTTACGTTGTTGGGTCAGCCTAGTCCAGCTAGAATGTCATCTAGGGAAACAGGCTTTGACTCTGTTGCAGGAGCTGGTGCTGGAGCTTCCTCAGCCTTAGGGGCTGGGACAGCTGCCTCTGCTGGCTTTTCTACAAAGTCAGGAGCGGAAGCAACAGGAGAGGAGACGGCACCCCAAGGACTGTCTCCGCTAGCACTCTCAGCAGCCTTGTGAGAGTCTGCGGCAAGAGCGTTGAACTCTACATCAACTGCTCCGCCACCAACGGCACCATGACCTTCTAGTGCGTAACGCTCTAGAACCTTGCTAATTGCCATCTTAACGCTAACCTCAGTCTGTGCGTAAGCAACAGTTGACTTGATAACGTCATTGGTGATACCTGAAGACTTTAGAGCACGAGCTACAAACTCTTGAACCTCTTCGGACTCCTTGTAGGCACACTTACCAGCAGCTGCAATCTCATAGTTGTGCATCTTGACGTTCTTGCAAGGGCCACATAGTAGGTCTAGCTTACCAACAGGGTCACCGTACTCCTTGGCAATTGCGAAAATCTTCTCGAAACGCTTCTGAGTGAGCACCCACACTAGAATCTCTGCCTGTACTGGATCTAGCTGAGGAGTTGTCTCCTCAAAGGCAGTCTTGTAACGAGCAACTACACAAGCGTACTTTGGAACTGGCTTCTTGAACTTTCCAGGATTCTCAACGTAAGCTGCGCAAATAGTACAACCATCTGGGTCAACACCATCTGCCTCTGAGACAACCTTTGGGTTCCCAGAACACATCATTTCAGAAACAAACTCTTCCTTAGGAACTTCCCAAGTGTTTCCGTTAGATGGGTTCTCCCGAGTCTCCATGATCTTCTCGCCAGTCTGTGGGTCGATGACTGGCATGTTGATGCCGTGTACGTAGTATAGCTCTGGAGGGGAGATGATGACGATACGGTCTGTGTCGCCCTTATTCTCCACACGGAATTTTGGAGCCTTCTTGTTGTCCTTCTTGAGAAGGGCTGTGTCAGTGAATGATACCTGCATGATTAATTTCTTTTCTTTCTTTGATGTTTGTTTGATTGTTTAATTAATTGTTTTATTAGTTGATTACTTCTCGTATGGTGATATGAAGCTGAGTGCTCGCATTCTCGTCTCCAGGTCTCTCTTACTAGACTCTAGGCCCTTGTGATGATTGCTAATTACCTGGACGGTTGCTCGCGCTTCAGTTAGTAGTTTTGATAGTCTTCGTGATGCTCTTCGTTCGGTGATAGTCGCTGCGTTTATTTCAATACTTCTGTCTCTACTTGACTGGTAATCTTGTGTCTTTTTATCTACTAGTTGAACTTCTGCGTCTTCTATATCATAGCATGATTCTGCATACATATTATCGGCTTTGGCCTTGATTCTAATAGACTGATTCAACAAGTTCTCTATACGGTCTAGGCCGTTACGGAACTGCTTGAATCGTAGGTACAAGTCACCAACATCTTCAATCTCACCCACCACTGAATCATCTTCAAGATAAGAGTTGCGGATTTCTGTGGACTGGATGAGGATATCTGACAAGGCTGAAAGAAGTAGGTCTATGTTATCCATTAACTCTATTATACACCATCAACTGGCTCATATGTTGCCAAGAATATATCAGGCTTACACGGATAGAACTCATTTTGAATTCCCTTAATTATGTAGTCTCCTGGCTTAGCGGTCATTGTGCCTTCTAAGGTTTGGACTCGTAATACATGTGTGTCATTAGCACAGTTCTCAGGACAGTAGTAACGTATTGACACATCATAGGATAGTGCCCAACCAATTATTGGCGTAGCTTCTGCTGCACTACCCTCCCACTGCATAGCTTCAATCTCTACAGCCTTCTTACGATACTTTGGCATTTCAATCCTTACTTAACTGCGTTGGTAGCCATTTGGTCTGCAAAGTCTGCAGGCCAGACTCCTGTGTCTTTAAATCTCTTAATCACCAGAAGGTCACCCATCTGACTCATCTTCTTGAATTTCTCAGGAAGAGAAAGACCATCAAGAGAGCCTTCTGGAAAATCGGACTCAACTAATTCTACTGAGATTGTCTGTCCTGTGTGTGCTTCAAAGGAGGATTTAGTCTTCATTAAACTTCAATTCTGTAATAGATACCTTTTCAGGCTCACGGCTTGGTGGCTGCAAATCAATGATAGTAGGCTCAGCACCTTCTACCATCCACTGACTAGACTCTTTGTGAAAGACTACCTGCTGTCCTTCCTTCCAGTCATACATACCGCCACCATCTTTAGCGTCTCCCCAGCACTTTCCTAGCTCCCAATCAAAAGCGAACTCTGGGAAGTTGTACTTTGCTGCAGAAGGAACTTCTTCAGACGGGCTAAATACAATAGCTTTCTGTAGAATTTCCTTAACCTTCTCAGGATGGATGGAATTATCGCACTCAAACCCAAGAGAGTCGTGGACATTCACTACCATCATTACTTTCTCTGGTCCCCATAGATCAGCTTCTTGAAGGAACTTCTTACATCTTAGCATAGCTAGCTTAGTGTAGTCAGCTGCACCACCCTGAATTTGATAGTTGACTGCTGCTCGTTCTGCTGAAGCTACCAATCGAGGATTTGAACTATGGGCGTTCAGTAGAGGAATTCTACGTCCTGTCCAGGTTCTTACGTATCCATTCTTAATTCCCATTACACGAGAGGCAGCATCCCAGTTTGCTACAGCTGAGAACTGAGACTTATACCTATTCACTAGGTCTTCTGCCTCCTCAAAGGTAATAGCCAACAAGTCTGCAATACCCTTAACACCCGAGCCATAGAGGTTGGCAAAGCCAGTTGTCTTGGCTTTAGTGCGTTGTTCATCAGTAACTACTGAGGCAGGAATTCCATACATGAGTGCAGCTGTCTTACGATGCAGGTCTTCCCCACGAGCAAAAGCTTCTTGTAGAACCTTTTCGTTAGCAATACCTGCAAGCATTCTCATCTCTTGGTTAGCAAAGTCACCATAGAGTACGTACTTCTTATCTCGTGCTGAGAAGTACCTCTTGAAATTACCTCCCCAGTACTGGAATCCGTTAACCCCGTCCTTAGTGTGCTTTCCTTCGTCGTCCTGCACTAGTGACCAAAGCCACTTAGAGGTAGCCTGCTGGATATTAGGATTACTAGAGCTGAAACGACCACTAATAGTACCTCCAGCCTGATCTACACCGTCAGAAGCGATTCTGTACGTAGGGTGAACCTTGTGGTCCCATGACTCAGAGTAGTCAGTAAGATATTTCTGAGTAAAAGAACTCATCATCTTCTTTGCTTCCACAACGTGAACCATCCCTTTAACCTCAGGGTGCTGCTTAGCAAGAATCTGGAGAGTCTTAGCATCGGTGGACATAGATCCAGTATTTGTAAGACGATCTGTCCGTAGACCAAATCCTTTGTAAAGAAGTTCTTGCTTCTGCTTTGGTGAGTTGAAGTTAAGAGAACGAGCTAGAGCCTTTACCTCAGGATCCACAGTGAGCTTTGCTAGATTTTCTCGCACATGCTCCTCTAGTAGAGGGATAAAAGTCTTGCCATTCTGGTTATCTCTTTCCAGAGACTTCCAGTCAAAAGCGAAACCATGCTCATGCATCTCAGCTAGCAGAATCATACAACGCAAATCTACTGCATAACTACGAAGCTGCTCTGGCTGCTGCATGAGTTGTGGAAGAAGAATTTCTAGTAGTTCTAGACAGAGAGCAGAGTCATCACAACCATAATCAATAACAGCCTGAGAGACTTTTAATTGACTAAAACGCTGACGTTCTACAGCTGCCTTGGAAACCTTTCCATCCTTGTTAAGAACAACGTCACCGAATAGCTCCCAGTATTCTGTCTGTTCCACTCCAAGTACTTCACGAGTAAGAACCTTCAGACCTACGTTAGCAAAAGCTGCCAACGAGTTAGCCAGTAGCATTGTGTCGTGACCAGTCTTACGAGGAAGAATTGGTGCCAGGGCATCACCACTACGCTGTAGAGAAGACAGGGCACCACGCTCGAATGCATAATTGTGTGCAACGATATTCTTATACTCTAAGATAGGTCGAAACTTTTCCCACACCTCCACGGTATCAAATGGATGGTCCTCTTCATGACGAAGAGGGATATATCGTGCCCATGAGGTATTGTTAGTTATACTAAATCCAGTAACAAAGAAATCTGGGTGTGTTGTATCTAGCGCCCTCTTCTTGACACTCTCCTTAGAACTGTGGGAAGTCTCCACGTCAAAAGCTACAGTTTCTGGACCATGAGTCAGCTCTGAAACTAATGAGTTAAGATCACTGATAGTAAAGATGCCTTGGAAGTCTCGCTTTGTCATTCTTCTCTAAAACCTGCCAATGTTAGTGAGGTTCGTCCAATTACAGTGCTCTCAGGAGCAGATACCTCAGGTGTACTGTAGAGTCCGTTCCTCCAGTCTACCATAATACCATCAGGAGTTATCTCACTAGATATGTCAAGAAAGATCCCGCGCTCTGCTGAAAGAATAGAATAGATTTGAGTAGTTCCATCAACGTTAGGTACTACACTCACCTGCGGTGTCATATTAAAAGCAAAAGAAGTCAGCACAGATAATGGACTGGAGTTTCTTAGGTTACGCACGTATGCTTCAACTACCGCAGTGTTGCTGTCGTCTATAGACATATAGAATATAGCTCCACTAGGCTTACCCAGAGGTGCTGCAACCTCAGTACAGTACCAACCAGATCCTACTTGATATGTTCTTAAGCTCTTGAACTTTCCAAGGAAATTCCTTGACATAAGTTCTCGTGCCTTAGCAGAAATACGAGGGACAGCCTCTGGATTCTGGTACCACTGGTACACAAAACCTAGATTGCTCTTATGGTTTCTATAACCACTGATTGGCTTTAGTTCACTATCTAAGATAGCTTCTTGTGAAAAGTTTAATACCTTCATAGTTTTCCTTTACCATGATAAGACTAGACGTTCAAAAGCACCAAAAGTATTCTTGGCGCGGTTCGGCTCTCGGTATATCCTATCAGACGTTTCGACCAAAAGCAAGTGACGACGAATTTGTTCTCTCGGGGGATATCTGCCTGCAATAGTCCACCATCTTTGGATAGTCTTCAAAGGAAGACGTACCTGTTTGGACTGTGCTACTCCTGGCATCTTCACTTGACGAGTAACTGGATAGATTGTGGTAATGTGTCGGAAATGTCGTAGAACAGTTAGCAGGGTCATTTCTGCATTGTTCCTTGTCATATTCTCTGTTAGTGACATAGCATCTGCCAGACGTAGCCTAATCAGTGCCTCAGCAAAGGCAATGTCTTTGGAAGCCTCTGCTAAATCGTCTAGCTCTGGGTATGTTAAGTTATCAAAGGCTTTGGCCTTAGTTGACAGCTGAAGTATACTATCCACATTGTACTGTAACTTATCTGACAGAAGTATAGCTTGCTTTTCGCTGAGGTCAAATTCTCGCTCTACTAATGTCTGGACATGTTTCTGTCCAGCATCCGTCGAGGAGAAGTTTATATTATATGTAGCAGACATAGATCGTTTGAACTGCTCTGCAACCTCAAGGTTAGTAAATTTACTTCCAGTGACGATAAGGTTAGTCTGCCCAGCAACCTTAGCCAGTAGGCGGTGTAGTTTGGGAACATCACTTTCACTCAGCCACTCTGCTGCATTCTCTGCTACATACACAGACTCAGATCCATACATGTTACGCTGTGAGAGGTCTAGGAACAGCTGTGCAGAGTTCTCAGCGTAAGAGTGGTGTACGGGGAGGTTCTTCTCTTTGTAGCCTCTTAGAATGGCTTCTACAGACTCACAGCGTGCTACACCTAAGTCACCAAGTACAGCAATGGCACGAGCATTCTTTGCACCACTATAACGCAACTTGTTAAAGTCGTGCATATGTACTCTAGCCATTATACCCTTCCGTGATAAGCGTGTGCAGCTGCATGAAATACTGTGACAAAGGAAATCTCTGCGTTAGAGTTTGTGTAACTCAGAACGTTCCGCATCAATTCCTGTACCCTCTTAAGAAAAGCTACCTCGTGTTCCTTAAAGAGAGTCCACTTCCCAGTATCAAAGGAGTTGAGAATATTATGTAAGTACATGATATCAGAAGACTTGACAGACTTCTTAATCTCGTCTTCCATCTTACCAATCTTGTCTTCCATAAGCAACTCACGAAACTCAAATACCATCGTTCGGCGCTTGAGCACGGAGAAGGCAGTGGAGATATCCCCAGGTATTCCCTGAGCAAAGTCTACAGCAAACTCTGTCTCATCATACTCAAATCCTCTTTCTTTGCAGAGCTGTCTCATGGCAGAATCAGACAACAAGGGTACACTGACTTCAGTTACAAGGTTTCGTATCTCAGGAGAAACAGGATTATCAGAGTGTAGAAAAACTCTCGTAAATGGATTAGATGCTTTTCTTAGGAATGAAGCAAGTGCTGGAACTACTAAAAGATTAGTTGCCTTACCTGAGAAAATCTGGGTTAGGTCTAGAGACCACGAGTTCTTAAACTGACCAGCATAAATTTCAGCATATTCATCTAAGTCTGCGACTCTAGGAAAGGTCAATACTTTGGTCATCGACTTGCCAGCAAACTCTTCTGCTCTAGTCTGGCACCACCTACTCTTACCTAGGCCAGCAGGCCCTAGTAGGAGAATAGGAGCTAGACCATCTGTAAACTCATACAAACGGTCGATGCCTTCGTAACCAAGTAGATCACTCATGGAAGTCTGGACAATCTTCTTTCTTCATCTGCCACTCATACTTAAGTACACGTCCACACTCACCACAAGAGATGTAATGAGTGCAAACATAAACTTTCCCAACCCACCTACACAGTGAGTTATCACCAAGGAATCTTCCACCCTTGGTGATCTTAGGGAGGTGAGGCTGTGTTATCTTTCCATTACAGAAATTATCTAGGTCTTTCTTAGCCACTCTATTGCAACTTCCATCTTAGTTCTCGACTTCTCTATCCACTCTAGTAACTTCTCAGAGTTCCAAGAAGGATCTAGTTCCTCCATCATGGAGTTCTTTAGATTCACTACCTCAGACCTATACTGTAGAGTACCATAACCCTCAATGGATTTCAACCTGGAGGTATACATACTCTCGGCAAGTCTCATATCCATAGTATGCTTCGTAGGATTCTTTAGATGTTCCTGTGCTTTCTCTACTCTAACATTCCAAGGATCATTATTAAAAATACCTGCTTCTGTGAGAAGCAGCTTGGCTGTTCGTAGCTTAGACAGACCTTTTTGGGTAGCTCTAATAGACACCACATCAATTACTCCGTGGTCTCGGAAACAGTAAGCTGTGTCACTTTCCCAGTAGTAGCGCATACACTTCTCTACACCACCGTCTTTGTGCTCCCACCCCCACAGGCAGTGTTGCTTTGTCGATCCAGAGCCTCCCTTTGGTATCTCATAGCCATACTCTCTATTGAGAATATCCACACATGAAAACTGCGCATTAGCTCTCTCTATGAGGTCCAGAGCACTACTTCTAGAGGCATCTTCTTTAGGAAGATACTTTGCTAGAGGATTATCACTCATAGTGAAATCCCTAGTCCGTCAAAACCACCCTTAGAGAATCCTAGATTCATTCCAGTAGCCTGACCACTGCTAAAGAAAGCATTACGGTAGTCCACAGATACCTTCTCCTTTGGTCCGAAAGCTGAGTCACGAGTCTTTAGTAGTTTAAGATATACTTCGTTCTTACGTTCCTGGTCCTGATAAAGTGAGATAATCCAGTCAGCTGACTTCTCAGCTTCTGAAGTCTGAGCTAGTCTATCAATACGGAACTCTTGAGAGATGAGAGCTTCGTCATAACCTTCTCGGTTCATCTGCCAAGGACTAATGATAGCAATTCCATGACCGTTGAAGGAAGTAGCTAGTACCTTAGCCTCTGATAGCTTATCATTACCTTCTTCTACGGCACTGTTACGCTTTCGAGTAGGCTTCAGGAGGTTGAGATAGTCAACTACACATAGGTCAATGTTCCATTCTCTTTGCTCTTTCATCATTTGCTGCTCTAGTGACTGTACTGTAGTGTTACCTGCTAGCTGAGCAATGAATAGTTTCCCGTAGTCTTTGTTGTCTCTGAAATCCTTCAGGACCATATAGAAAGCTTTTTCCTGCTCTTCGCTCAACTGGCCTAGACGAATTTTCTTATGGTCCAAGCCGTCTGGCAGACCAAACTTAGGGTTCCTTGAGTGCCTAGCCAGCATACGGTTAATGATCTGTCCGCGTGTTGTCTCAGTAGTTGCGTAATAAGTATTCTTTCCTTGCATGGCAGCTTGGTAGGCCCAATGTACTGACAGCTGACTCTTACCCATTGAAGTGTAGGCTCCAATAAGACCTAAGTCTCCTACGGAGACACCACCAATAGCATCGTCAATACACTTTATACCACTAGGGATATACGACAAGTCACCAGACTCTTTAGTGTGCTGGTATTCCTTGAGAATATCATTGACGCTGCTTGAGATGGAACCCTCATCCATATCAGCATAGGAATATGTCTTATCAATAGAAGAGATTTCTGTTAGAAGAAACTCTCGTACAGCCTCATGCCCTTGGTGAGATACTCCATCTTTCTCAAACCCAGTATCAAAGATTTGATAGGCAATAGCTAGAGCCTCACCAGTCCTACGAGTAGTCTCCTCATCAAGTAGCTGGTCTACCGCGTACTTAAAATCACCGGAGGATACAGCAGTCTTAGCGTACTCAACATACTTCTGCAAGGTAAGAGCAGCGGAAGCTGAATCCATACTCTGCTCTACAGAGTCTCTCACTACCTCAGGAGAGGGTAATTGGTTGTACTTGTCAACTACTGAGGTTAGTAGTCTCCACAAATAACCATTGTAAGGGTCATCTTTGAAGTTCTCAGGGCTAAGTCTGTTTCTAGCATGAATGAAACTTTCAAGGCTATTTGGTATGATTCCTGCTAAGACAACGGCAGAGTAATCCAATGTAAAGCCTCTCTTAGTTTAACTGTAAATGCTCGTAAAATTTCCTGAACTCATTGATGAGTCTTTTATTCTGTTCTGATATTTCGTATGTTCGTAAGCCTAGTATAACCATTGCTTCTTTTTTAGACTTACCACAGTAGTATATCACTATCCACAAACACTTGAGAGAGTTGGGTAGTTCATCTAACCAACTCACAAAGGACTGCTGCAGGATTAAAGCCATAGCACCGGACTCTGATACATTCTTAGAGGTAGAGAAATCTGGTACTGCTTCTATACTACCATACGTGTTCTCTAGTTCTTCCATCGGGCGGTGCTCTGTTGCTTCAAGCTGTTGTTTGAAAGTGCGTACCCAGTCTTCGTCCTTACCTACTAGCTCCCCTAGCTCTTCGTCTGTAGGAGGTCTTCGGTTAGTTTTAACGAATTCTTCTCTTAGCTTATTTAGTTCCTTGGCCTTCTGACGAACTGTTACAGGTGCCCAGTCCTGGATGCGCAACTCATCATAGATCGCATTCCTAATCCTAAAAGCTGCATGGGTGCGGAAGGATGCCTTGGAAGGGTCATAGGTCTTCACAGCCTTCCACAGCCCTAACATGCCGTAAGAGTGTAAGTCATCAGCCTCAATGTGGTCAGGGAACTTGAAGATCATTGTTCCTACAACTTGATACACTAGTGGCTCATGCTCTATAACAAGTGAGTTTTGCGCCTCAGTATTACCTGCCTTGGCTAAACTCCACCTCTCATCTTCGTTAGGAGCAATAGATACTTTTGGCTTCTTTTTATCTACCATATATAAAGTGGGAATCCTAACATGTTAAGAGCTGGACATTCCTCTTCGTCCACGTCTCCATAGGCTACTACGAATATTTTCTCTATCTGAGTTAGAGAGGGGTTAAACCTTCCATACCTCATTATACATGATAGATTGATACAAAGCCTGACAGCATGACGTTTTCTCTTCAGGCTACCCTCTTTCCAGAAATTCCTAATAGTCCGTACATAAGTCTTATAAACTTCTGTACTTATAGGATTAAATGAATCTGTGATAAAAGGTATTTCATCTATCTCTTTAACAGGTGAGTACAAAGCCTCTAGTGCCTGAGGCACACCTTTACGACACTGGAACATGAAAGAGTCATAGCTTATACGTAGTGTATCAATATCTCCTACTATAGTCTGTTTGGCTCTACCCTTTCCAGAGTAAACCTCATAGTAATCTGTGTCTGAGTTATCATGGTTTAAGTTGTATAAATGTGATCCATGAACAGTTCGCAATAGAATACTCATGGCACGATCAGGTGCATGAGTTCTTTAGCAGACAGCTTCTCAAAGACTGCGTTAGTCTCGTCGTCCCAAATGAAGTTGCTAATAGCTTCACGATGCTGTAGTACCTCCAAGTAGCGGGACTCTTGTGAGTCTTGAATGAGTAGCATGAACGGAAAGATTCTATCATGCTTGCTACCTGCACGTCTAATTCGCCCAAGAGCCTGAGTTACGTTAGCTGGAGTTAGCCCTGGAGTGTCAATAAAGCAAGCAATTCTAGCGATCTGCAAGTTAATTGATCTAATCATAGCAGAGGTACCTACAATAACACGACACTCTGGATCTTCCCAGAACTTACTAACTTCCCTCGCTCGCTCAAGTGAGTCTTTGTTTTTTCCCCACACTGTAGCATACTTGACCCCAACGTTGTCAAGTCGTGCGTGAAGAGCTTGAACTAGGCCAATGTTCTTAACAAATACAACTACCTTCTCGTCAGCCCACTCATCTTGAATAGTTTTCATAAACCAATCAAGCTTTGATGATGCTTGTGGTCCATCAGGCTCTCCGAGACCTGGAAGTCCAGAACAGATAGAACCTCCGTAAGTATAGGCGGCAATTGCGGCTACTTCCTTTAGCTCTTCTTCTTCTCCTGCTTTACGTCTGCGTAGAATTCCCTGCTGCAGCTCAGTATACTTATCTCTCTGTGCCTTATGCATATCTAGCCAAATCTCCGTTGGAGGAGCAATTGAAGGCATACGAATGTCTGAAATATCAGAGTAGTTGCGACGAATAATCCAAGGACTAATCTTCTCGCGTAACTCAACTCCGTTCTTGAGTCCTACTACTTTAGACCTGTTAAGACCTGTCTGAGCATCCCTCTCCCACTCTTTGATGATATACCTATCTTCAAAGAATTGCTTTGGACCAAATAAGTAAGTTCCACCAATTGGTTGCATGGCTGCATGTAGTTCTAAGGCATTGGTTCTATAAACTGTAGCATTCATCACTACAGTACGCTCAGCAATGTTAGATAGCTTTACAATCAGCTTATGAACCTTAGCAGCGTGTGTCAGTAGAGCGTCAACATCATCAGTAATAAGAACGCCTGCCTCGATCTTCTCTAGGAGGTCTGCATCCTTTAGTGCTGAATGGAACCCTACTACTAGTACGTCCCAAGGCTCTGGGTCAGTGTACTGTGCAAGTCTCTTGGCTTTAGAAGTCTTTGGTAGGATAGCTTGAACCTTTAGACCAGGTGCGAATCTACGAAACTCTGCAAGCCACTGAGGCACTACTGGAGTATTAGTAATGACAATAGCTCGCTTGTTAAGTTCACCCTTTTGCTTAAGTAAAGCTAGTAGAGCCATAGCCTCGTTAGACTTGCCAACTCCTGGAGCATCTGCTACCATTCCATTCTTGACTAGATATAGCCAAGAGACAGCAACCTTCTGGTGAGAGAACAAGTCCCCACCACATGCTCGGTATTCACAGTCTGGCTTAGAGATACTATGGTGCTCACAAGGACCATAATTCCATGCATCAAGTGTTGGTAGTTCTATATTAGGTAGGCCCTTAATCTTTCCCGCTAGCTTCATCCTCGTATTTACTTGGAGGGGTTCGCTCATTAGTCCTCTTCTACGACTCGCTTATATGCTCTCTGTCTCTGCATAGCATCAATCATATCAAGCATATAACCAGGATCATTAAGAGCATCTAGTCGTGCTTCTTTATACATCTGGTCTATACTGTCTCTATCGAGACTCTCATGGTCAAGTGAATGATTCAGTGCTATCTTCTCTCAGTATACCAGAGTTGAGGACTTGCTGCAAACTCAGGTTAAGTGGCTACCTATATAGTATAGCATATTAATGGTCTGAGTTTAACCCGTCAAAGGTGCCATTTTCTATAGCTCTTTGTACTAGATCCCTTACGTGCTGTGCCACAGAAGGTGGTGGTGGCTTAGCACCACGATCAATCCAGTCAATAACCTCATCAAAACCCTCAGCGAGTGCTCTATTGTGTCTGCGAAGTTCCTCATTGATACGAATAAACTCTTGCCGTTCTGCAGACCAAGATTCCTGATTGTCTTCCATCTCATCTAGTTTCTTCCACATGGAGAGAAGTACCTCTACCATGTTGGTTGACATTCCTTCTATAGAAAAAGAAGTTCCTCTGTCAGTAGAAACTATATTAGGTTCCTCGTCGGGCTTGCTAGGTGGTCTAAGTGCTCTGCTATTAATAAGAAGAATAACTGCAGGAGCTACTAGGGAAGTAATAACAATGCCAAGAAGAGTCCACTTGTTATCTCCTTGTGCTAAGCTTTCTACATTTGGTGCGGAAGTTGAAGTAAGTATTGCCACACTTACTATAGTTGAAGTAATCAACGGACCTCACCACTTCTCTCATCCCCTGAAGAGGCTTCTTCACTCTCCTCTGACACTACTTTAACAGTCCTGTCGTAATCCCCCAACTGCTCTTGTGATAGGTAGTTACTAATCATTTTCCATGTAGCTGGTGCAAGCATAAGAGCAACTACAAGAAGTAAGTCAGCTTGCCAGAAGGTACTCTGATACTCAGCCCTAGCTGACCCGTCCAATGGAAATGAAGGAAATGCAAAGTTGAATAAACTCCATGAACACATCCAAGAAAATAAGTATGAGATTAATCTCACAAGTGGCATTAATGGTAGGACAGTGATAGCTACTCTGTGATATTTAATACTACGAGTAGGGCATAGAACAATTGCTACTATACCAGATATGATCCACAAAGACCCCCTGATAGTTGCTGGTATTAGAAGGTGAGGTGCATCATCTGGAGCACCGCTGTATCCTTGTAATGTACCAACACCAGTCTGAATCCAGATAAATCCGCAAAGAAGTAGTAAAGTGCCTCTTGGGCCTAACCAGTCGAATAGCTTCATTAGACGCTTGTGAGGACTGACACGACCCCAAAGTTTTCTCAAATTAGCCACGACAACACTCCCAAAAGACAAATGATTTACTCATATATTATCGTTGTTTTGGGAGTGTCGTGTTTTACTCTTTACTATTACTTTAAGGTTTGTAGACCGTTATGCTCGTTTACTAATCCAATCCTGCACAGCTTCGAGTATGTCGTTGGGGTCTCCACCAGCAGCTTGATATTGCCAGCACGCAGTTACGGCAGTCTGTGGTGCGGAAGCCAGCTGAGCACGTCTGTCTGTCTCTTGAGACATTGCGTCTCTCATCGCAGACATCTCATCGTTGGTGAACTTCGTAGGGTCTGCGGGTAGGTCTGCAGCCATTCTAGATTTACCTCTCTGTTATCGGGTGTATGTGAGTCTAACCTGTGGTCGCCAAGAAGCTGTTGGGTGCGCAGCTCCAGCAAACTGACTGTTGTTGAAGAGCCAGTCTGGGGTAGCGATAATGACACCGTTGTTGGTCGTAGTGAACCAAGACGTGGGAACTTGAATCCATGCACCGGCACTATGTGAGTTGAAGTTGTAAATGACAGGACTAGCACCAGTCGGAGTTGCCATAGTAGAAGGAACAGCATTGGCACCAAGTGGGCGCATCTTGATCTGCCCAGTGTCATCTGCGGACCAGTTGATGTGCATAAACACTTCGGCCTTCTGAATGAGTGCACCACTAGGAACAGCCTGTGCAATTGTCTTAGTGGTTTCTCCACTGACTGCCTTCCCACCAAATGAGACTGCACCATAGTACTGCACACCATTAGTAACACCCTGTCTAATGTAACCAGTAGTACTACCACTAATTGTGTATACACTTCCGTTAGCGCCCCACGACCTAGAGTTATCAGCATTCCAGGTAGATATGTAAGTACGCTTAGTACCAGCACCAGGAACAGTGACTGGGGAGGGCCACGGAACCCTACCAGTATCGAAGATAGTAACTACCCAGTTATCTTGGGTAGGAACGTTTACAGTGTCCGGTGTGAAGGTGTTACCGTTTGCAAAAATTCCAAGCAAGAATTTGTACTGCACCTTCGCACCAACACCAGAAGGATCGTCAGTTGTGAAGTTGATGGTCAGCTGATCATCAAGTCCAGTGGCAGTATTACCAACAAAGTTTTCTGATTGCTGACCTAGAGCGACTCCTGCCGTTGTGGGGTCGGGTGCCTCACCGTTGGGGTCTGTCGCGTTGGTCATGTAGAACCGGGTCGTGACGTTGCTGTACGACCCTGTAGTGCCTGTGTAGCCACGCCAGTGCATCACCAGCTGGTAGCTGCGCCACGGGTCCAGAGCCACTGAGAACTGCCCGATGGGGGAGATGCTTCCACCGGCTGTGATGGTTTTGCCTTGGACTATGGAAGCGAAAGGTGCTCTTGCTACACAACCCCAAGACAACGTGTCGCTGTACCCAAGGGGAGCCGCTGGAGTATATTCCAAAGCTATCCACGTACTGGGAAGGAACATGTAGCTGTATCCGAGCGACTGGCTATTCACACTGAAAGCGTCAGTAGCAACGCTACCGACCTCTAGCTGCACGTCGTCAAAGTAGATAACTTGCCCATTAGTTGCAGGCGCACATAGAGTCGGGTAGATGTTACCAGTGACAGTGGTGACAGTAGCAGTGACAGATACCCGCTGCCACTGGTTTCGCAGAGTCCAGTTAGGGTTGACGCCCGCTGTAGCAGCGAACGCACCACCCGTCAGCTTTATGGCGTTGTTGGCGTTCTGGGTGACTGTTGAGGGAATGTACATCCACGCGGAGAGCGTCACGGTGTCTCCCGTGCTTACGCCCATTGTAGTACCGGTTGTACCAGTCCAGAAAGCTTGAGCGCCCGTTGCGGTGGCTGTTGCAGTGATAGCGCAAGAACTCGTGCCAGAGTGCACGAACGCGGTTGATATAGCTGCCGTGCAACTCCCGGTGTAGGTGGGAGCCACCATCCCGTTTTCAAAATCTTGTGATGTGGGGAAGTAGTTGGTCCTGATGACCGTTCCAGGAGAAACTCTAGAACCAATCAGGGGCATACCACCAACACTCATATCTCCTACAGAAGCGACAGTGTTTGCAGTAATGTCACCGTTAGATGTAATCGCTGCTGCTGATGGGTTAGTATCATTACCAATTTGCAGCAAGTCCTTACCAGCCCCACCCAGCATGGTAGAAGGGTAAATATTTCCATCTGGGTCAAGTTTGTTGGTCCGAACCGACCCGTCAGTACCGTCAATAGTGGTGTTAACTCCGTTTGGATCACCGAAGATACCCTTACCACCAGCAGTAAATGTCAATGCCACATTAATATTACCAGCCAAGATATTATTGGCCTTAATCTGCATGAACGTGCCTAGGTTTGCGGCTATGTTCTGTGCACTAACATTACTAGCAATTAAAGAAGTAGCATCAATCTTGTCAGCAGTGATAGCATTGGCACTTACTTTACCAGCAGTAACTGCACCTGCAAATATCTTATCTGTGGTAACTGCACCATCTTTAATGACAGTATCGTCAACAGAACCCTTCACCACCACAACGTCAGCTTGGACAGAGGTTGCCTTAAGCCGGATACCGTCCAGCTCACCGTAAGTACCTACTCCGATGTTGACCTGTGGAAGATACGTCTCGGACAGTGCAGAGGATTTCCAGTTAGTCCCATCTGACTGCCAAGAGGCCAGAATAGCCATACGGTTGTCGGCAGCTGCGGCCTTCTGTGCAGCGGTCCACTCAGGGTGCTGTGCTGCTATGTAGGCAGCTGTGCGGATGACGTACTGGTTCCAGATATCACCAGACTGAGTGCCTGGTGCCAGTGCAGGTGCAGCGGTGGTGTACCAAGAAATAGTGTTCTTACCGGACGCAGTTGTCTGTGCAGCATCGGCAGTAGCTTGTGCAGCACCTGCCTCCGACATGGAAATTCCGCTATATGCCTGACGACAGTCAGCAGCTGATCCTGTGTACTGAGACAAGAATAGGAACTTGATCTTTGCTGTACCTGGAGGAAAGTTTACAGTTGCATAACCCTTGCTGCCATCTGTGGTTCCAGTGATGACGGGGGACGTGAACTTTGTCCAGACTGTGGGTACTGTTGCGTTAGACGCAACACAGTAGACATAGTTTCCTCCGTTGTGTGAGTTAACTACAGGGTGACCTACAGGAAGAGTTGGACCTGTCCAAGCTGTAGATAGCGTAATGGTGTTCCCAGATACTGATGCGATGTTTCCAGTCCACCGTGAGTAGGTACCGATAGGCCATACACGACCAGCAGTATCTGTGTAGTTCCAAGCTAGAAGGAACTGGGAGGCACTAGCTACCCACCCGGCACCACTGACAACGGTAGCCGTTGTATCTCCAGGTTTCAGGGAGGCTGCAATAGTCGTACTGGTGGTTGGCTCGTACCAGTAGTGCAGTGGTTGAATAGCTGTATTCTGTGAATCATACGCAGTAAATCCAGAGTAAAACCTAGAAACTCCGGTGCTTGCTGTCTCACGTGCCCATGCACTCAGGACATACTTTCGAGTAGGGTCTACTGGAATATAGTCATCGGAGAAGATGGAAGCATACGAGCCAGAAGTACGAATAAATGCACCGGGCATACCAGGAGGGGCATCAGCTGCTGTAAATGTTAGAGAAGATGTGAAATTCCGGTTCGTTCCCAAGTACCCAGTACCGTTGGTTACTAGGTCCGGGCCACGAGACTGAGCCTCTGCTGCAACCTGATTGGCCTTCGCTGTGGCGTCGAGCGCGGCGGCATCAATAGCAGCTTGCTTAGCGTTGTTCGCTTTTGTCGTAGCATCAGCAGCAGCCGTTGTAGTTGCAGCTGACTTAGCAGCGTCAGCTTTGGCCTGAGCATCCAGGGCAGCTGCGGTGGTTGCTGCCAGCTTCGCTGCGTCTGCCTTGGCCTGAGCATCAGCAGCAGCGGTAGCGAGTGTCGTGGTGCTTGCACCGGATACCTGAGCGTCTGCATACGTCTTAGCGGCTGCTGTAGCAGCAGATTGGGCAGCGTCAGCTTTAGTCTTCGCATCAGCTGCGGCGGCTGCTGTAGCAGCTGCGGTAGCAGCATCAGCCTTGGCCTGAGCATCCGCAGCAGCTGCGGTGGTGGCCGCAGTCACAGCAGCTTGTTGAGCCGCGTTGGCTTTCGTCTGTGCGTCGGCAGCAGCTGCGGTAGTTGCTGCCAGCTTCGCTGCGTCTGCCTTGGCCTGAGCATCTGACTTAGCAGCATTCAGAGTAGCTGTGTCACCCGACGTGATCTGACCCGTAAGCGTGGTCTTCACCAGGTCAACTGTCCCACCAGGACTGTACAGGTCAGTCTTGGCTTGATTCAGGTCAGTGACGTTCTGAGCAACAGTATTTTTGGTATTGGTTACGTCAGTGTTGATCTGAGTAATAACCGCTGGGTCAACGATGAGTGCTTCAGTAGTAGCACTTCCTGAGGTAGATGCTGGTGAGACAGTTCCATTCTTACCAAGAGCTATAAAACGGACATAGTAAGTCGTGGTAGGAAGTAAATTAGTTACCGTAGTAAATCCACCTACACCAGAAGTGATATAGGAAATTACACCAATTCTGGTAGCGGAGGTAGGAGTGAAGGTAGCCGAACTTGTAGCTAAGTGGACCTCTATAGCAACACAATCTAAAGTTGGGAAATTTCCTAGATTATCCTTACCATCCCAAGTAATAGTTAGGTTTTGGTACTTGGCGGTAACTGTTGGAGTAGATGGAGTTTTTAGGGTAGAAGGTGTGTTGTCAATCATGGTGTAGACACTAGAGGTAGTCCAAGTTGAAGCTAGTCCTGAAGTGTCTATAGTTCTAACTTTAACCTGTAGCTTTGTACTAGGGTCATATCCAGACACTACAGCTTGTGCAGTAGGGACAGTGGATACGGGACCAAAATCTGCAGCATTTCCTACCTTCGACTGAATTTCATAGTGGTCAATGTCTGCTGCTGGGGTACCATCAGCATTAGTTGTAACTGGGGGCCAGTTAATTATAGCCAGAACTTTTCTACGTGTCTGGTCGTCAAGGTATGGTGTAGTTGTAAAACTAATAGAGACAGGAGGTGCAGGTGGCATCTTGTCATCAGTTTTATCACTAGGTACTGCTCCACCACCAGCATTTGCACCTGTGATAGCGTCTAGTCTGCGCTTCAGTTTCTGGTCAGCATCTTCAAGGATATCACCTAGAGTAATACCAACTGAGAAAGACCCATCCTCGTCACTCTGAGTGACAGAAATTTGCTTGATTCTAATATTCTCTAGAGAACCGTCACCCTTATCAAAAGGTACTAAGTTGTGAATGTTATAGTCAACAAAAGGTGTGTAGAAGTCTGGGGAGACAGAACAAGAACGCTCTGTCTTAATGTGATTATACTGATCTAGTTCTAGGTCAGCAAGAACACCAAGAAGGTTAACGTCAGTAATACCAGCGTACTGAGCAAACCTCATTCTTCTACGACCAAGAACGTTGTAAGAAGCTGGTCGAGTTTTCATAACTGCTGCACTACCGTCACCAATAGCAAAGATATCAGTGTAGAAATCAGAAGCATCTGTGGTAGTAGAGCCTTCAGTAAGGTTCTGTCCTACTCTAAAGACAACCTTATCTGGAGTTAGTGTCTTATCTAGACCACCTGCAACGTATACGTTAAGAGAATAACCATCCATTTCGGGGTCACACATACCATCAGTGTAGAGACCTTGGATAACAGATAGAATTGTATCACCTGTAGTGTAACTTCTATCCATCATAGAAGGCCACGTCACACCATTAGAGTCATGTGTTCCGGTGAAAGTCGAAGTATCAATATTCTGAAGGTATCCAAGTTGCTGCACTCTGGTCACTAGAGTTTTGATAATAGTTCCAGGAGTGGCATTCTGGAAGTCGTGGCCTGATGGAACTGGATTAGGCCAAGCGGAAGGGACTACTGGGGAGTCTTCAAATTCACTATGAATAGAAGAAGCTGAGTACGCCCTGGCAGGTATACCATCACTGGTTACATAGTCTACTGAGTTTCCATTAATAATGTAATATGACTTTAGTTGAACTCCGTCAACCTTTACCTTTACAAAAGCACCTGAGAAGTCTGTGTTAGCAGCATCAGTACGGTCTAGACTAAATGACAAAGTTGAGGGGGAGAAGTCATCCTGAATGTCAAATTGCTTAGAGAAAGCATTGAATAAGATTCTGCCGGATGCGACAAGTGAAAACTCTAGGTACTTCATAGGTAAAACAAACCTTCCCGGTCAAGCCGATGTAGTGGTCGTTAATATTATCGTTGTTAGGCTACCTGATATTTGGTAGAATATTTAACAGATAAACCAGTAACTGCTGTCCCACCTGACCCAGTTAGAGTCAATGTTGGATAGAAGTTAAAGGCTCCCATCATAGCAGTTGGAAGGCTGCGAGGTGGGATATACATAAATCGTGCATGGCCTGAGTGTGACATATTTGCTACCACACTAGTAGAACCAATTTTAGCATCCCACGTATTACAATCTACTACCAACGTCTGACCTGTTGTAAGGTTACCATTATAGCTGAAAGATACTCCAGACTCTGGGCAGGTTACAGTAGGAAGGTTAACAGGACCAGTAATTGTAATAACGGCATCATCTACTGGAGCGTCACCCATCTTATCTAGGTTTACTGTTAGCTTTGGTATGCCTGTTACTGACGCTGTGTTTGGATTAATGTTTGTCCAGAAAGAGTCAATTAGTGTAAATGTAAATACTACCTCAGCACGCTGTCTACCAAGCATAGTATCAATGGACGTAGAACCTGTTAGATAGGCTCTAGTGCTCACAGACTCATATGGTGAAGTATAACCATCACCAGGAGCTGTACGGTACTTCATGAGCGTTACAGGGCCGTTCTGAGCACCTAGCAGAGTGTGTAGCATTGATAGGTTTCTTTCAAACAAAGCACGTCTAATAGGTGTACTGTAGTCTGGGACAGTGCCGCCCTCTGTACACCCTACTACCCACATGCTCAGAGAGAGTTCTCCAGCTGCATAACTTCTATTAGGTCTTCCAACTACACCATTTCGTTGGGGAATACTTGTGAATGTTCCACTAATCTCAGGAGTAGAGTTTTCAACCTTAGTAATACCAAAAGCATAGTTAGTTAAGTCAGTGTAATCACAGAACCAGTGCTCTCCTGCATTCATTGTTGAGTACGTACCATTACCAGTTACAGGTCCAGCAGCTTGGGCAATATACTGCTGGGAGGTTGACAAGTCTGCAGCACCTGTCCAACGGTACGTAATGTCTGTATTGCCCACGTTGTTACCGTCGAAATATGGACCTGCCGGTATTCCAGCTCCAGCTACTTTCTCGGTGACTATTTTCCGAACTTCAAATATAGCTCCACTTACAGCAGTCGTAGGTAGATAGATCAACCACCTGACGTTCGTAGTCCCAGCACCCATTGGAACACCTGCAATGGCTGATACAGACTGCCACGAACCGTCAGTTGGTAATACAACGCCGACAGAAGTAGTTGTGTTACCTGTAGAAGATGAGTTGTTGTAGCCATACAACATAGCTGTCATCGTGACCGGATCATTAGTAGTCCCAGGCACTACTCGGGCTTCAAACTGACCGGACCAATACTCTCCAGCATTTGCTTGTGGGTTTAGAGACGCAGCACCTACACTAAATATTGAAAGTGAGGCTGATGCATTCATTTTAGGGTTTAAGACACAGTAACTCCCATTGCCAGTAGCCCACCCCGTCCAACCATATGGTGAGTAAGCATACGCAGCAGAGCCGTTAACTGCGGCGGCACCGTTGAGTACAGACGTGGAAGCATTTGCTGTGCCTGTCCATGCAGGTGTCAGCCCTTGGTAGAACGGACCAGGAGAGGTAGCACCAGCCTCTAGCAGAGCATCAGCGATCCAGCCAACATCTTCACCCGGTATGTTATTTCCGCTAATTCTGCCAACAGCAGAAGTAACATACATTGAAGCAGCATCTGTAGGTGCTACCCCAGTAACTGATAGTTGAACCCATGACGAACCAGGCTGAATAGTTATAGTAGTTCCAGTTGTCGAAGATGTAACGCTTCCAGAAGAATTTCTCCAGTTTAACCTTAAATACCCACTTGTAACAGACTGAGATTTTATAAGAACCCATGAAGAAAATGTGTAGGATACTCCTGGAGTAACAATTGGAGTAACTGGTGCACCGTTTCCATAAGTACTAATAATAGTTGAAACTCCACCAGTAGTATCAGTTCTTCTTGATCCTAAATTTCCCGTGTGAGAAACATTTGGGTCGAACGACACTAGCAGCAGCGAGCCGTTATTTGAGTTGGCAAACTGTGGGTCTGTCGACAAATTCAACTTTGACGAACCATCGAAGTATGGCTGCAACGTGTCAGTTGCTTCAACCAAACAATCATCATAGTCAATGGTGGTAGTTGAGGTTATACCTGCACCGTTAGCGTAGATACGGAACTGATACTGTGCATCCGTAGATGCCATTGTTCCTGTAAATGATATACGAGTCCATTGATTTGCTGGGCAAGAAACAACAGTACCTGCCGGTGGGCTAGTTGTCGGAGTACCACTACTATTGTAAAACTGAACTGATGGGTACATACCAATCGTGACTGACGGGCGAATGTACATCGACCATGTGTATGTGGTTCCACCAGGAACAATAGCAGTAGAACTTGCGTATCCTCCACCAGAAGATGGTGCAGCAGTCCAAGTGATCCGCCCGTAGCCAGTGTTGCCTCGTGGTGTGTCCGAAGCATTTCTCCACGCAACAGTTGCTGTGCCACCAGTACCAGCCCACATACTGTGACCTGTAATACTTGCGCCCATTGAAGGGTTGGTACAGAGGTTGGTCCGTACCGCAGTCGTGCCAGAAGTAGCTCGGTAGGAGGGGTTAACAGCGTAGTTAGTTCTTAGAATTCTTTCATTACGCCACATTAGTTGTTCACCTTTGTCGTGTCTGCGGCAACGGCCATGAAACCAAGGGCTGCCTTCTTACGTAGTAGTCTGTTGATATCTGCAGTAGACTTCTCAGCCTTTGGATTATTGATAGTGGTGTAGTTGTAAACAACCTTCTTGTCGTCATCAAGGGTCTTACGATCACTTGTAGTAGTGTCTCCCTTAAGTAGACGCTTAGAGAAGATGTTAACACCAGTGAAGTCAGGCATTCTAGTACCAAATCCTCTACTGGAATCGTTAAAGGAGTAAACCTGACCACCAGTAGCAAACTTCTGCATGTTATTGAGGTTGTAAAGGTTCTCCATACCGATTGCCTTAACTGCTGCCTTCTTCAGTACAAACTCACCGGGTGTTAGCATTGCTGGAACAGTATCACCAGTCCCAGTACCTGGCACACGACCACCTGTAGCAGCGTAGAACAAACCACTCTTAAACTGAGTAGTTTCCTTATCGAGACGAGCAGTACGCTCACCCTTCTTTAGTCTTCCACTCTTTATTAGTTTATCATACATATCTACTACAGCGAAGTCTGCAATGCCAAGAGTTTGGGCAATACTACGAATTCCCATCTGGACACCGGGAGCCATTACAGTAGCAACGAACTTAGTAAAGTCCTCGGTTCCTGTAGAATCAAGACTTGCTTGTTCCTTTAGCTGGTCATCGTATTGCTTTGCGAGTGCTTGGTTCTTGACAGCAATTCTAGCTACTGGTAGACCATCTGTTGGGCCATCACTTTGCAGCTTGTCTACAAGGTTACCAAAGCCCCACCCTGACAGGATATCTAGATCCTTGAGGAATTCCTTCTGGTCAGCGTTGTTCTTATTCTGGTCCTCAATAGCCTTCTGTAGTGGGTCTAGTGACCACCAAGGAGGGAAGATAGAATCTGTCTTCTTACCCATTTGCTTACGCATTGCATAGGTAGACCAGTCAGCCATACCAGTAGCCCACGTACCGTCTTGGTGTACACCGAACATGGCTTGGTAAGACTTGATCATATTACCATTTAGCCATGAAGTAGAGCCACTCATCTGGTCAGCATCAAACTGAGCTAGGTGACTAGTTGCCTTAAGAGTGTGCTTGCTGATGTAATCCTTGTTCTTACCTTGGAACAGTGCAGCAGCTTGCCACATGGAGATGCCGTACTTATTGGCAATATCCTCTAGGCGGACACCCTTGTAGTTCTTATCTGTGTAACGATTCTTAGCTCCATAAGAACTTGGGTAACGCTCTTCAGCTAGCCACTTCCAGTCAGGAGTAGTTACATAGTTGTGACTTCTACCGTGTGATCTGCTGGGTAGTCCCTTGTCTGCACGCCACTGCATGTATGACTTACTCATCTTACTACCCCATACACCATCATCCTTAATGCCAATGACCTTCTGTACGGCGCGAGTGAGTGAAGGGTGCTGCTTGTAGTTTGTTGGTCCTACTGTAGCGTAGCGTTCCATTCCGGTCTTACCGGGAAGACGTGACTGAGTGTGTCGGAACATGTTGACAACTGGAGATAGGTACTTAGAAACATCAAGTGCCTTAGTAATTGTAGACAGGTCTGGAACAGTGTAGTTGGCCTTGGTGAATGCCTTAGTAACTGAGCTGTCCCAACCATCTGCCCAAGGTGACTTCATACCACGAACAGTTGGTAGGTGGAAGAGCTGACGAATCATCTTCCATGCCATCATGTGTAGGCCAGGCTGAATTCCTCTAATAGCCTTACCATCTGGAGGAGCAACAATACCACCAGTAGCGTACCCGGCAACCTTACTGCCACGGTGCTTACGCATGGAATCAACCTTATGAGCACCGCCGTGAGCAGCTACGTCCTGCTGTGACCACACAACCTCGCCACGGTGAACGACTCCAGCTGGCTCATACTTGTAACCACTGCCAGTGAATCCACCCTCAGAGTATCCGTGCTTGCTACCCTTACCGATGAAGTTAGAGAATCCACTTAGCCCATATACAGACTTAGCGTAGCGCATACCTGCAAGCAAGTTGTCAAGAGCACTGAAGATGTTGTCGTGGCCCTTTAGGTGATAAGCCTTGAAGGTACCGGGCACAACCTGTACTAGACCACGAGCGAGCTGACCTGTACGGTTGTTAATATCTCCAATATCACCCTGAATAGCACTTGGGTTACCTGAGGATTCCCAACCAATCTGAGTGAGCCAGTTTTTTACATACTCAGGCTTCTGTGGGATGCCTAGCATCTTTAGAGCCTTCTTGACAGTAGGTGACCATCTAGCTACTGACTCTGCTCCTGCTGGGTTATTAACGTCAGCACCTTCGTAAGAGTCTGACCCAAAGAAAGCACTCTTAAGAGCAGACACTGCTAGGTTTAGTGGGGCAGCTGCTAGCTTACCAAGAAGCTTACCAATACCTGAGTTATCAGCAACAGATTTTACAGCACTGATACCACTCTTCAACTTACTGATTGGGTTAAGTCCACCAAGAAGATCCTTCAATGAAGAGAATGTGTTAGTAAACCAGTTACCTTCGTCTGAGGAGCCTAGCTCACCTGTACCAATTGAGTAATTTGAACCAATCATTGAGGTCTTGTTGTTGTATTCCTTGTAAAGACCTGTGTCAATGTGAACGTGATCGTAGTGTCCTGCGGACTTCCAGATTGCTGCAAAGCCCTTAGCTAGTGCCTCAGAGTAAACCTTGTTACCACTACCAGGCCAACCGGGACCACCTGAAACGTCCATTGCTTCACCTACGTAGTGAAGTGAACCTCCCATGTGTACTGGATGGACAGCACCGAAAGCTGGGTTTTCAAGAATTGACATACCACGAGAGCGTAGAGTCTTACCATACCGTACTAGGGCAGAATGCATACCGGGACGGTAAGGAACACTAGCTCCCTTGGTAGTAACACCTAGACCCCAGCTCCCGCCTCCACCGCCAACCTTGGCACCAGAACCTGTTGCATGTTCATGCCCAACTGCAGTAGAGTCATAGTAGTTAGATAGAGTAGCAGCTCCACCCATAGACCCTAGAGAATACCCTGAGCTACCAGCCATACCACCATCACGTAGATGAGCAGTAAGTAGTCTCTTCTTTCTCTTGTTAGCTGTTAGTACACTAGCTTCTCTACCTTCGGCAATACCACCGGAAGCAAATCTTGAAAGTGCTTCCTTTGGAATCTGACGCTTACGAAGAGCCTCCATGACACCAGAACCATAGTGCTTTACGGTAGAGACAGGCTGTACCCACTCACCAGCAGTAAGCATGGCAGGAACGTTGTCAGCAACAGGAGTTGGTGAGTTACCATGAACTCTACCGCCTTGTGCTAGCTTCAGAGGCTGGAACTGAGAAGCCTTAGTATTAATCTTAAGACTACCAGCACCTGGAATCTTATCAACAACCCAGTTGTATGCGTCGGCTAGACCCTTGAATACTTTGGTACGCATAAAGTTGATTGGCTTTAGTGCAATTGACTGTAGGCCATTCCAAATAGTTTTAATACCATCGAGAGCCTTAGTGAAGACTGTCTGTAGTCCGCCCTTACCCTTGCCGAGCAGAGTAGAAATTGCGTTCTTTGCATCAGTAATTGGTGAAGTAATAAGTGACTTTAGACCACTCCAGGTTTTTCGGAAAGTCCCTGTAACCCAAGACCATACAGAACTAAGGATATGACGGAAACCAGACTTAGAATCGAATATCTGATTAATAAGAGTCTTGGCTAGGTCTAGTGGTGCAAGTAATACAGACTTTAATCCTGACCAAAGTTTTCTAAATGTACCGGATACCCAGTTCCATACTGCAGTCAGAATCTTTCGGACACCAGACTTAGAGTCAGTGAACTGATTAATTAGTGCCTTGGCTGCATCGAAAGGTGCCATAAAGACAGCCTTGACGCCAGACCACAGTTTCTTAAAGGCTCCCTTGACCCAGCCCCATAGTTTATTTAGGAATCCAATTATCTGGGGCCAGAACTTTATCGTAAGATATACAACCATTCCTCCGAATGGTGCAGTTAGAATAGCAAGGATTAGTTTCCAGTTCTTCTTCAACCATCCAAATACTGACTCTGCAGCAGTCTTCAAAGCATCGAATATAGTACTACCGATTTTCTTAAACCAGTCAAATACTGCTACTGCTGCTGCCTTAATAGCATTCCAGGCACCAGTTACGATATCGCGGAATGTTTCAGATTTCTTCCAAAGTACGTAAAAGGCTACACCTAATGCAATTAATCCAATAATTATAAGACCGATTGGATTTGCTTCCATAGCAATGTTTACTAACCACTGTCCAGCAGCATAAATCTTAGCTGCAACAGCTCCAAGTTTCTGAGCTACTGTTTGAAGCTTCAAGGCACTAGTAATTGCCTTGATTGTCTTAGTAACAGTCTCTAGCTTAGGTAGCATAGAAATCATCATAGCCAGCATACCAGCCTGACCAGCAATCTCCCCAGCCTTACCAGGCAGGAACATGGAACCCATCATAGCAGCGCCACCAGCACTACCAATGGCTCCTCGAACAGCCATACCTCTATTGCCTCTAGGAGTTGCTACAGGTGGCATTGGACCACTCTTTGGCTTTGCTGCCTTACCTCCAGCAACTACACCGGGAGAAACCATTGCAGAGCTTGAGGTTGACTTCAGACCTTGAGAGTAAGCACGGCCAGCCTCTTCACCCTTTAGTCTCATCTTGGAGTCTGCGTCACTCAATGATTTCAAAGTAGCAGTTTCAAGACTCTCAGCTGCAGTAGAAGCTTGCTTGTTTTCTCCCTGAAGACCGTTAATAAAACCTAGTGCTGTATCCTCACCAAGACGAGTAGTTACCTTTGAAGGTGAGTGAATTTCTAGGTTAGTTCTAATGTGACTAATAATTCCATCAGTCATAAGGTCAATAGAGCGTAGTACCTCAGCACTGTTACTGTTAATACCAGCTTCCATACCTCGTGATACTGCGGCTCCTGCTGATTCGGCTTGTGCTTCAGTTGAGGCTACATCTCCAGCAACACTACCTGTGCCACCAGAGCCTCCACGACCTATGCGACCTCCCGTTGCTCTGTTAGTCCAGCTTCTCTTACCCTGTGCTTTTCTCTTAGCTGCAGCATTCTTAGCCATTCCAGCAACAGAGCTAATACCTGTAGAAGCACCGATAAACTTAGCAACCTTGATAGTAGCAGCAGCAACCATCAAACTAGTTAGAATAGCCGCTCCAACTTGGTTACTCATGATCTTGCCAAGGGCATCTGCAACAAGGCCAAGTTCGGTAGCCATTGTAGCTAGTACAGTCTGTCCACCCTTACTAGCACCAAAATCAGTAATTGATTTGAATAGCCCACCAATTGCATCAAATGTCTGCTTCTGAGCACCGGACTCATTAAGCTTTCCAAAGAACTTAATAAGGGGTGAGTCAGGACCAACACCATTTGCTAGACCATTAAGCATGTCAGCAAGGTTCTTTAGACCCTTACCTTGCTTGTCGTTCTTACCACCTGTAAGGGAGCCAATGCCTCTTGCTAGGTTAGTGAAAACTCTACCTGTTGCTTGGACAACTGGCTTAATGTCTTCAAACCACTTCTTTAGCTTCTTCTGACCATCCTGAGAGTTAACCTGCTCATTCATATCCTTAAGGTGCTTATTGAAGTTAGAGTTTAACTCATCACCAGTTCCCTTGGCAGCCTTAAACAAACCCCAAATAATCCCGCCAAGGTTCTTAACAATGTAGCCGAAGGTAGCGGCACTACTCTTTGCAGAATCAAAGAATCCAGATAGATGACCATTTTCCTTGTTTACCTTAGTAGCGTTATCTAGGTAGTTACCGAAGGTAGCAACAAGGTGACCGATCCACTTAACCAATGGTCGGGCAGCATCCATGATTCGGACAAGTGCAATAGTGTAGTGACCTGAGGAGCCTGCAGCTTCTTTTACAGCATCATCGTTGGCCTTAAAGACACGCTTCATTGCACCAAAGCCCTCTCCGGACCCTAATGTCTTACCAATGCTTGATGAGGCGTCTCCGAATGCTTTAGCTGTATTACCTACTGATCTATTGAACGCTGGGAATAGTGGCATTGCACCACGAATACCAGCCTCAACACCAGGAAGCATATTCTTAGCAGCAGTTTCCTTTAGCTGATCTAGCTTAGGCTTAAGACCAATAAGGAACTGTACAAACTGACGCTGTGAGGGTGACAGTTTGTTTAGGGCAGCTTGGTAAGCGTTAGCAGACGAAGAAGCTGCTCTGGTAGCCTCAGCAGCATTCTCCATAGCAGTTGCTACGGACTCTTGGGCCTTACGAATACTCTCGGCACCCTGAGCTTCTGTTTTAGCCTGTGCCTGACGAGCAGCAACGATGGAGGCAATTCCATCTTTCTGAGTCTTTGCTTGCTTCTTCTGAGCATCGGCTACAGACTTGGTAGCTGATTTTCTCTGGTCTGCAGCATCTGCCTCTGCCTTAGCAATAGACTTAGCAGCATCCTGTACGGCTCTAGTCTGCTCCTGCTGGGACTTAACGAGAGCTTGCTGAGCTTGGGCTACCTTCTCAGCTGCAGCAGCTGCTGCATCTTGTGCGTTAGTGTATGCCTTAGTTCCTGTAATGCCCTTAGACTGTGCCTCTGCATTTGCTGCAACAGCATCCTTCTTGGCTTGCTCTGCATCGGAGAGTCTAGCCTGTGCTTCATCATACTGTAGCTGTGCTTTAGCAACCTCTGAGTCAGAAGCCGTAGGATCTTCCTTAACCTTTGCTAGTGCGTTTCTAGCATCAATAAGGTTTAGAGTAGCATCACGTTCTGAGAAGGAAGCATCTCTTGCAGCCTTCTGCATATCTTCTAGTTCTCTAATGGCATCCTTACGAACGTCATTCAGTGCCTGTTGTGCCTTCTTTGAATCTGCCTGTGCTGATATTAGGTTTTTCTCAGACTCAATTACATTTGCATTAGCACTAGCTACACTATCCTTTGCAGACTGGACAGCATCTGCTACTCTAGAGGCAGCATCCTTGAATGCCTTGATCTTATCAGCTTCTGCCTGCTTAACATCTGCTGCTGCACTCTTATTAGCGTCTGCAGCATCTGCCTCTGCTTTAACTACCTTCTGAGAAGCGTCCTTGTTGGCTTGTGCAGCATTCTTCTTTGCGTCTGACACTGCTCGCTGTGCATCAGCAATAGCCTTAGCATTTTTCTTAGCAGCGTTGGCAGCTTTAGTACCGTCAACGCCAGCCTTGGCTTGCTCGGTACTGTAAGCCTTCAGAGCTTTAGATACTCCACCAAAGGCACCCTTAAGTGCTGCAAATCCTGTTACAGCTCCTAGTAGCATACCAGGTAAGGCACCTAGGAGACCAACCATAGGAACGAAAGAGGAGGTTAGCTGGACGAACCCTCCAGCTAATGCACCAACAAGAGGAAGAAGCTGTGGAAGTAGAATGAGAGCCATTCTCCCAAACATGCCCATGAGGTCTTTAAAACCACTAGACATACCGGAGAATATTGAGCTTAGTGAACTAAAGGCATTACCAACCTGCTTAACAATAGACTGAGAGGCATTCATTTCGCCATTCAGTCTAGTAGTAGCACGTACCAGAGCAGCACCTGTTAGCTGCGAACGCTGCCTAGCATTGTTAATTCTAGCTTCAGAGGATTCAATAACTTGGTTAGCTCGTGCTCCCTCATTCCTAGCTACAGCAATATCTCTATCAATAGAAGAAACTGTAGAAGAAATTCTAGTGTAACTAGAACGAGCTGCATTTAGATTCTGCTCGGCCTGTACAGCTTCACGGGAACCTGCACCTGCGCTTGCTCGTACTGCAGTTAGTTCTGCCTCTGCCTTGTTAACATCTTCAGTTGCGTGAGATAGAATGGTTCGAGCTTCACCAACTCTAGCCTCACCGTCAGCGACGGCTGCCTCGCTAGAAGCCATAGTCCGCCTAGCGTTGTTAAGATCGCTCTCTGCTTTTTCAAGTTCCCTAGAAGCTGCTAGGCTACGGGATAGGGCACGGGCATGGCTTGTCTGGGCTGCAGTTACTGACTCTATTGTACCCTTATACCCATGCTGAGCTGATTGTATATTCTGTAGAAACTGTAAGAAGGTCTTCTTAGTATTAGAGTTTCTTACAAGCTCTGCAGTCTCATCCCTAGTGGCAGCAGTGCTTTCTCTAGTAGCTCCTGTGACTGATCTAGTGGCAGCAACTGCTCCACTAGTTGTGCTTACATCGTCTCTACGTGCTCTTGTAGAACGAAGTTGAGCAGCTTCAATTTCTCTAGTAGCTCTAGCACTAGCAGTTCTTGCAGTCTCCAAAGCTTTTTCTGCTAGGGCAGCTTTCTGCTCTTCAGCCGCAGCTTCTTTAATTGCTTTAGTACGGTCGCTTTCAGCTTGAGCACCAGCTGAGGAAATTCTCTGCTGACTACGACGAGCACTAATAAGGTTCTGCTCTGCCTTGATAGCATCGCGGCTGGCTCTACCTGAGTCATTTGTTGCTTTAGTTTTACGCTCTGTAGCATCAGCTACATCTTGGGAAGCTGCTGCTAAAGCATTCTGGATTGTGAAAAGACGCTGACCCATATCAGCGCGCTTCTTCTCGGCTACATCTAGTTCACGATGTGCTCTCTTGATGTTCTCAAGAACATTTGCTTCTGCCTTGTAAGAGTCACCCTTTCTCTTACTGTCCCTTACCGCACCATCAGCGGAGTCTTTACTGGCTTTAGAAGCTTCTCTGTATGACTTAACAGTGTCATCAATTGACTTATTTTGATCCTTAGAAGCGGTGGTAATTCTTTTAGAGTCTTCATCAAAGGAAGTAGCTAGGTTGTGCTGTTCGTCCTTGAGGTCTTTAAGGGACTTCTGGGCTGCCTTTGACTGAGCAATTAAGGAAGAAAAGTCGGCTACTGCCTTCCAACTGATTTCTCTATCAGTCATACTATTACTCCCTAATTTAAAGAATTACCACCGCTTCTGCGGATTAAATATATTCATTTATATTATCGTGCTAGTTTGCTTACAGCCAACCTCATATCTCCAACACCCTTGTTGTCTCGCATAGCGCCCTTCATGTTTCCGTCACCTAGAATGTAGTCAAAGGATGGATCTTCACCTTCTTCTCGATATGGTGGTGGAGGCTTGGGTGTAAAGTACTCAGTGTCGTCTTCGTCATCATAGTCATCGTCTTCATTGACCATTTCTGGGAATCCAAACTCTTTCCAAGGAAATCTCTGTTTGGATACGGCCTTCTGGAACTTTCCGCCTTTATCCTCTACGGAACCAGCTACAACTCCTGCTATGTGCTTGGCTGCCCACTCTTGGATTACAATAGTTTGCTTTAGCCTCACCCTTTGCCTCTCTTTAATGTTATCTACCATCTTAGAGAGATTAGCAATAGTTGTGTTCAATATTCTTTTTTGTGACCAACCATATTCACTAGCTAACAAGTCAATGACTGCAGTAAAACTGCCTGTCTTGTCTTGCTTTACTTGGTGACGGAGATGTTCCCTGTCAGGCCCATCTTGCTCGCTACCCCGAACATGGTCTTCAGTCGTTTTCCCAACTTCTGGAGGTCCGCCCCTTCAGAAGCGACTACAACACCAACAATGTTAATGAGGTCTTCTAGCTCTGGGTTGAATAGCTCATCCATAAGAGCCTCACGCTTAGCCATAGATGACTTTGCATCAAGTCCCTTTAGGTCAGCTGGCTCAACAACAGTCTGGACGAATTCAATGGTCTCTTCGGTAGCCTCAGGAATTGCAAAGAGAACAATACCAAATAGTGACTGGACAAACTGGTTTGGATTGTCAAAGTCTAGGCTAACGTTACCTAGGGCTGGTGCAGCTCCGCGAGTTACAATGCGAAGTAGTGCAAGGAACTCACGAAGCTTTAGCTGCCGAACAACTACACGAGTACCAGTCGATAGTGCGAATGGACCATTGGGAGTCTCTAGGAGAGCTGTAATTTCGTCCTTTACAGGATCAGCTTCTAGAGGCTCAGTGTCGGATGATTCAAGAGGCATAGGCTTAGCCTCTTCAACCTCAGGGACAACGTTCTGAAGCTGCCCCTGTTCCGGTGCGGACAGTCCAGGAGCAGCCTCAGTGGCTACATCATCTACTGTGTCTGTATTTTCAGATACGCTCATGGCGTTAATCACTCTCTGTTAGATGGTAAAATTAAGTTTTATGTATTAAGTTATACAGTCTTACTTAAGTATATCAGATATGGGTGACAATTCGACCGATTGAACGCTCTGAAAGTGGCTGTCCCTTTTCGTCAGTTGAAGACATAACAGCCTTACCTGAGTAGGAAACAACTAGACCGTCACGGTACTGAGGACCGTCGAATGACATAGGTGCGAACTGTACCTTGTAAAGTACAATTTCTAGGACACGGCTTTCTCCACCACTACCTCTAGAGGGAATGCGGACAAGCATTGGACGGGGGGCGACACTTAGTGCCTTCTCGCCCCAGAGTGCCATTGATGCACTCATTGAAGCACCAGAACCTGAAGAGGTAACTGTGGTGTTAGCTAGAAGAGCAACTAGGTCGAATGGAATGTAGCCTGACTGGACTGTGACAGTTGCGAAGTTAACCCACTGCCAGGTTGAAAGTACTGCGTCGTCACCAGTGTTGTCGTAGGAGTCTGTGTCAACCTCGATGGAAGCCTGTCGGACACCATAAATGTCAGCAGCTTCGGCACCTGTGGCACCGTCGAGGATTGCGGCGTGGGAGAGGGAGAAACCCTCGATAATTGGAGCAGCCATGTTTTTAATCCTTACTTGTTATCCGCTAACCCTCTAGCGGTGGCTCTGGCACTCTTATGACCAGCACGGTTCCTCCGCTGAAAGCCGTTATCACTAATATTATCGTATGAAACGTAGAAGTTTATTAGATAGCCTCCCGAATACTCTCACACAACTGACCATCCAAGAAGAACCTATGTATCACTCTGAATCCTGTAGGCATTCCTGCGTCTGCCATTTCTTTACGTTGTGAACGTGTACAGTCACGGCAACTAATTTCAATTAAGTTACCATCAGAGATTGTTTCAGTCTCTTCATGAGTTACTCTAGAGCGCAGCAGTAGGTTCTTAGCTCCTACTGGACACCTAATATCAATTACTTCAATCATCTCAAATCCTACTCAAATACTCTGTGGTCAGTTTACGAACTACACTGTCCCAAGAAAGGGTTGCTGGAAGAATATCGTGAGCAAGCCTTCCCATCTGCTTAGCCTTGTTTCGGTTATCCATCAAATCTCTACAAGCTTCACGGAGTTCAACAACATCAACATTAAGGCAGCCACACCCAGCGTCATAGTTATTCCAAGTGCCACCAACAAAGGTAGCGAACTCTGGATGACCCCACTCACGGTGACCTGCAACATCTGAGAGAATAAGAGCACAACCAGTAGTGCCTGACTCGATAGCTGGAAGATTCTTTCCTTCCCCCTGTGAGGGGGCTACATAGCAATGAGCAGACTCATACAACTCACGCATTTTATGAACAGGCCAAGTACCATTCTCAATGGTAAGGAATGGGTAAGCCTCTTCCATTCGAGCAGGTAATTGGAAGTCAAACTTATTCTTCATAATAAGCTTGAACTTATAACCCTCTTCCCATAGCTGGTTAAGAGCCTTACATAGAACGTAAGGATTCTTTCGAGGAGTTAGCTCGCCTGCAATAACAAAAACAAACTCTTCTGCAAACCAATCTCTCTCTGGCATTTTTCCATCGTCATCGGCCCATACATCAGGCTCATAACCACCTTGTAACTTACGTACTGGAACATCAGTGCCTGTAGCCTTTAGAGCTTGTACTGAGGTGTCATCGTATCCAAGAACTAAGTCGTAACCTTCTAGGTTCTTTCTGACTAGTTCTGTGTTAGGTCCAAAAGAATCCCACTCCCACATTGTCCAAGCAACCTTCTTCCAGGCAACGTCTTTTATGTCTTCTGGTATTTTGAGAGTGTGAGGGTTAAGGTGATTAACAAATAGATCGAAAGGGTAGTCTGGTTCGTGTGTCAGTACCTTTGAGATATCCTCAGGAATTGGAGTGACTACATCAGAGGGCTGGATAGTGACGTAAGCACCAGACTTATTAAATGCCCGAACTAGGCCCAGACCATCTCTGTGATATCCTGAGGTCTGCCCAAGGGGAGCTTGCATGTGTACTCTTAGAGCCATTTTATGTTTCTTCTTTCCGCACTAGAAATTAAATTAGATTTTTACTGTGTAAGTAGCCTGGAGGACATACATACCATCCTCTTCTTCAACAGGGTAGATGTTAGGCCCACCTGCCCACCGGGAATCTTGTATTTCAAGACCCCACCAGTTTTTGCTTAGGTTTCTATTATCATGAAAAATAGGATCAAAGGCGTTATAAATCTTCAAGGCTTTAGACTGTGCATCGTGATTAGCTACAGAGTTGTTAATACCTCTGGACTCGTCTGCAAACACTAAAAGCTGTAAAGTACAAAACTTAGCAGAGCTGAAGGGACTCCTCTGTCCACCGTCCTGCCAAGCTGATACGACTATTGAACACATTCCTGTACCTTCAATGTTACGGAATGGTTTGTTATTGTCGGTACCTTGGAATATATAGATCCCTGTACTATCAGACCCTAGTATACCAGCGTCTGCCAAAGCTACCATACTAGGAAGATTCTTCAACATCATTGTTGCTGAAGGTGTAAGTAATTCTATAGCAGAAGGCTCAGTTACGTCTGTCATCACAGCCCCTTACTATTCAGCTTGTTAGAAAGCATAATCTTCTCAAAGTTAATCTCAGACTCATAAACAGGGGCCATGAAATCGTGGTTTACAACTGCACCATGACGCCAGGACCATGCAATTTTCCTATCTTGCTCAAAGATTGCGTAGTCAACACCAAACTCTCGTCCACCGAATGCGATAGTACCTGTCCAGACGTTTGTTACACCGTCCCAATCGCTGCTAGAGCGACCAGAAGCCTTTAGTCGTCCGGTGATGACGTGAGTGAGTCCTTTGGCCTTTAGAAGCGTTTTAGCGAGTTCTAGATCAAGTGCTTCAATGTACTTTATAGGTGTCTTAGAGTCTGACTCGTAGTGATTGATAGCCCCATCTAATCCCTTTGAGGTAATTCTAAAATGCTTAGTTGCCATTATGGATTCTGCCCCCTTGCAATTTGAGGAGCTACTTCCTCAACCCACACCTCAATGTGGTGTTCCTTACCTGGACGCTTAGGAGTATCTACACCACGCTCTACAGTAAAGAGTCCAGAACCTCCACGTACCCACCTAACACGGTCTCCATCTTGGATATCTGCCCCTACTAGAAAGAATAGAACACCTTTACGAAGCTTTGGGGTGGTCTTAGCTTCTGGAGTCCAGATAGGGTCACGACCTCTACGAATAAGCTGTAGGTCCATGTTGCATCTGACACTTGGGTATATTACCTGATAAGTTGTGATAGCACTACCTGTAGACAGGTCAAGAGTTGGTCTCTCTATATCTACTCTATCTCTAAGAAGACTTCTAAAACTCATCTCCACCCACCATACCAATGAGAGTCACTTCTTACTTCTCTCTCATAGTCTTTGAAATTAGTAGCGAATACATCTTCTGAGGAATGTGCGAACTGTCCGTTATCCTGATTACCTGACTGCTTAGACAAGTAATAAGTGACAGCGTTATCAAATAAAGTTACACCAGTGCCTTGCTTATTAGTAATCGAAGTAATGAACTTAGAATAACTGTACTCACCAATACGCTCTGAAGCGAAAGGAGAGTACTGCTGAGCAGACCTGTCATCAAACGAACTACCTAAGTAAAATGCCATATCAAGTATCCCATTGAATACCATTCTGCCTAAGGGGGTGTCAGAGACTGCTACTGGTGCTCCATCATCCATTCCGGTAGCAAGGAGCATCAAGTCCGCAGCTTGTCTTATAAGCCACACCTTTTGGGCAGAGGTCCAGTCTGAAACATCAGCACTGTCATCTAGCTCAACAAAAGTATCAAAGTCAGCTGGAGAAGGTAGTTGAAATCCTACAGGGTCTGCCATGTTACTTTACTCCTTAGGAACTGACTTCTTGGCTCTACTATTAGTTGGCTTGTTCTCGATTACAGGATCAGAACTGTCATCTACCAATACTAGAGTTTCCTTTAGCTTGGCGTCCTTCTGGGGATCTAGAAGTTTAACTTCATACTCTGTGCTAGTTTTGTCTAGCCAAGAGTTGCCTTCTCTATCCTTGGTCTCTTCATACTTGTCTGAATCTGCCTGAATGAAAATCTGTGAACCACGCTTCCAAGGCTCTCCAAAGGCTAGGAAGCCAGCCTCACTAGTGACAGTGACCTTGTAGTATGGGAGGCTGGTGTCAACCTTGTTACTGAAATAAAAACCCACGGTAACTCCGTTTCTAGGTAAAATAAAGTATGCTTACCCATATTATCGTGAATATGGGTAAGCATACTTTAGATGTGCTTTACTTTCCCTTAGAGGCAACACTCTGCTCGACAGGGTTATTAATGGTAGCTGGACCACCATAGATACCCTGAGGCAGACTCTTGTCTTCGTTAGGTGCCTTAGGACCGTCTGAGACCTTTTCTGCCTTAGCAGTAGACTTGTCTTCTACCTTATCCTCTGGCTTGTCTTCTGTCTTCTTGTCAACCATATTTACTCCTAGTTGTTAGACTTACTAATATTATCGTACCAAAAGTAAATGCCCCTCTACCTAAGAGGGGCATTTACTTATAACTTACTACCTACGGGATCAAGAAGTAGCGTCAAGAACCACAATTTGGTCTGGGTAGGTGATAACTGGGAGGAAGTTGTGCCCTACCAGAATCGTCCGACCTGATGGGTCTTGGGAGTCCCAAGACTTGGAGAATGGTCCAGTAACGAACTGACCAATCTGAGCGTCACCAGAGGTACCCTGAGCGAGCTTCAGTGGGTTGTTGACTGAGAAGTTACCGAAGATAATACGGTTCTCTGGTAGGTAGTCTACTAGAGTCTGAGCACCATCCTCAGCGTTGTAGGTCTCAGTAACAACGTGCCAGTTAATACCCATGAAGTTACGCATGGTACCACCATTGGCAAAGTCCTGCTTAGCCTGCTCGGTAAGTAGGTTAAGAGAGTTGTTCTTTGCGAAGGAGTCGAACACTAGGTTCATTAGCTCCTGTGAAAGATAAGCGTCAGTAACGTTTACCTGAGCATCACGCTTAACAAGCTTCTGAATTGCACGAATCTGATTGACAATCTCAATCTGAGTTGCAGCGTCCCATCCGGTTGCAGCAGTCTGCTTGTGTGAAGCCTGGAAGCCGTAGTCAACTGATGCAGAAACATCTTCAGTGTTGAATACGAGACTACCCTGGACTGCCTGCCACAGTGACCACTCAACTAGGCGGTCAACGCGACCCTTAAGGTCAGTCATTTCCTCTAGTAGAAGAGCTTCTGCAGTTTCACGCTGTGGGTTTACCTCACCGAACTCCTGAGTGAAGTTAAGGTAGCTACCAGGTAGAACCTTCTTCTCACGAGAGTTGACAAGAGCTGCAGCAACTTCATGCTGGCCCTTACGGGGAGCAATGTGAGCTTCAGCGTCAACAGTGTTAGGCTGTGCAACGTTGTAGGAACCACGACGGACAGTCCACTTAGCAGTCTCAGACTGTGTTAGTGGAGTAGTGGCAACCTTACCATACCAAGTAAAGTCATCGGGTAGAGCCATTTGCTGCACGACGCCTGTTGCGACTGCTGGCTCTAGTAGCTTAAGATCAGCCATTATATTACCTTTCTTATGTTTAACAGGCGTTTAATGCCTGATCTATTATCAGAATTCAAGTACTCTGCGGGAAGCGATGTAGCGACCACCAAGAGCAGTTGCTGTGGTTGGACCTGAGGTATCATCTAGCTTGGTAGCACCACCATCAACGGAAAGTGTCTGTGCCTTTAGCTTGCCCCCAAGAACAATGATTGCCTGGAAAACTGGTGCACTGGCGTCACTGCCTGTGTCAGTTGCGTAGCGGATAAATCCTTCTACCTCTGAAGCTGATGCAGCCTTGACGTAGCGATTGGTTGCGGTGTCAAACTTAAGACCAGTACCTTCGACAATTACGCCTTGACCTGGCTTAAGGGTTCCACCCTTTTGGAATAGACCAACTTCACTGTATAGAATCTCAACTGGTGGTGTAGCAGTCCCAGCGTAGAAACCAGGGGCAGGAAGTCTGTTACCTTCGTAAGAAGCCATTTGACTTTCTCCTTATCTTCTAATTAAATTGCCCTTGAATGTGCAGGGACTCTTACTTACTTTTTTAGCTTTGCGGCGATGCGTGCAATTTCAGCAGCATCACTATCTACAGTTGCTCCGTTGTTGGGCATATCATGAATTGCAACACCCTTCTCATTGGAGAGTGAAACAATTGCAGTCTCTGGAATTAGGGACTCATACATGGACTCGTTTGAGAGCTTTAGTTCAACATATGCGTCACGCTGTGCGGGTAGAATCTTTCCTGCCCGTACTGCTTCGTCAACATCAGCCTCTGCACTCTTACGGTTAAGGGTGCCTACTGTGTTACTCATAGTCTTGTAGTTGTTAGATAGCTCAATGACACCATTGGCTAGGTCAGCAACACTTACCTCTGAATCAGAGAGAGATACTAGGTTAGGGTCTGCAGACTTTAGAACATCAGAAAGCTTAGCAATTAGCTCATCAAGGTCTGAGTCAGCACTAGCAGCGACTGGCTCTGCTACCTTCTCTTCAACCTCAGCCTTAGCCTCTTCAGTCTTTTCCTTGGTATCCTCTACCTTAGCCTCAGCCTCTTCAACCTTCTTGTCAGCCTTTGCAGCTTCCTCATCAGTCTTAGCTTCTGCAGCTTCCTTCTGAGCCTTCTGAAGAGCCTCAACGTCAATGTCATAAACGTCGGAAAGCTCCTTTAGTAGTTCTTCTAGGCGGTCCATTGAACTCCTGCTTTCGTCTTCGTCCGACTCTGAGCCGGAGGTATTCTCATCTTCTGAGAGCATTACAATAAAATTATCGTTGTTTTGGCTGTTACTTAAAGAAACTGACTCGTAAGGAGCAAGATTAGTCAAATAAGGTCTATTAGTAGCAGCTACGTGTAATAGAGTTGGACCTACGTGATTACCTGTAGAGTGGTCTTCGTAATCCAAACTCATCATGGCACTAGCACCTAGATAGGTCTTGCCAATGTCATCAGCATTCTTCCGCACATCAATGTAAGCCCATACTCCCTTGTCGTCATAAGTAAGGTCAATAACCTCACCCATGTTGAAGTCTGGGTCTTCTACGTGCTGGTTCTTTTCGTTAACTTTTGGAAACTGGACAGTATCACAGTAACCGGCTTTAAAGTTATTTACTAGCTGCTCTGCAAAGTTCTGGTCGATAGTAATTCTCTGTGCCTTATTGGCTGGATGAAGAAAGGACTCATTCATCTTAAGAATCTGCTTACGATACACCTTGCCGGAAGGGGTGCGGGCAAGCTCTACATACTCGTTGTCGTCGTCACCTTTGGACGAGAGAACAACATTGGAATCACCCATATACTAAACCCCTTCAGAGTACTAAAATTCGTACACTATTATTATCGTTGTTTGTGGGAATACTTACGAAAAACATAAAAATGTCCCCGCAACTTGGTAGCGAAGCAAGTTGCGGGGACACTGGGCAAGTGATAAACCTGCTCCGGTTGGCGGTGAGACTTCCATATTTTGTGGTCTCAACCACTAGTACCATCCTAAGGTACACCTATTAAACTTTTACTTAACGTCCATAAGATACTTTACAAACAATAACTTTCACAGCTTGGTACCTCTAAGAAAATCTACACTATGTACCTGTCCATTCTTAGTTAGAGCTGTCAGGATACCAGGCGCTCCACCGATTCCTGTGTTGTGTCTAAACCAAGTACTCTCTGACTCAAGGGCAGGAACACTGATAAATAGCCTATTTCCATTACTTTCAATATGCTCATGGTGGGTGTGTCCACTCAACAACAGGTCTGCATAGTGCATCTTAGAATCTCTATTGAATGCCTGTCCTTCCCACCACTTGAAATGCTGGTTAGGACGCCACTTATGTCCGTGGTGGTGTGCAATATGAGTGCCTGCAACCTCTAGCTCTACTATTAACTCATCTGTATCTGGAACATAGAACTCTACGTGTCCAAAGGCTTCTGGGTTTAACTCTACGGCGTCAGAAATTGCTATTAGAGACTCAGTATCATGAGAATCATCATACCTAGTAATACCATTTCCAAACCTAACAGCTTCTCCATGATTGCCTGGAACTGCAATCATGGATACTCTAGTAGCAAGCGGAGCAAACTTCTTTAATGCATAAAGCATAATTCTGCGTATAATACGAATTTGATCGTTAAGAGGAAGCTGCGTTCTCCATGCGTTAGCACCACCTTGAGAAACAAACCCTTCTATGTGATCCCCTAGCCAAGCAACATGTACATGCCCAATATCGTAACCAGCTCTTCTATACATCTCTAACTTAACTGCAGCTGCATCTATACACTCAATAGCTCGGTAGACACACCCAGCGTCACCGTCCCCGTCTATCTTACCAACTTGTAGGTCACCTATACCTACAATAAAACCATATGAGCCTTCTAGGAGAATCTTCTTAGGTGATTTGTGTTTCTTTATATCTTCTAGTAGGCCCTCAACATCTAAGTCTAGACCTTCGGCAGAATCAGCTAATCTCTCAAAACTGAATCTTACACTCTCCATAGGGCCAGCAAATCCATCCCACTGTGATTTTCTGAAAGATTTTATAGCCCATTCTTTAGGATCTAAACCTTCTGCTTTAAGGAAATCAAAGGCGGTACCATCAGTGATAGTACCTTGAAGGTCATTTATTGTAGCTTCTACCTTAGAGGAGCTACACTCTAACTTCTTAGTAAACTCTGTATTGGTTCCCTTACCTGGGATACTAGGAGCTGCTGGACGAGCCTTAAACTTCTCAAGTAGAGTTTGCTGTTCTTGCTTACTAATCTTCAAGATTCATCACTTTCTAACGAATCAAGAAGTCTAGTACGCTGCTCCTTGATTGTGGTAGGGGACAGCTTAATGTTGATAGACTCAAACATTCGTGAAAGTACGTTGGCAGAAGTTCCTTGAGTAAGGTGCTCCATTAGTAATTCCTTGTTGGTGTCATCCAAGGCATCATATACTTCTGCGAACTTGCCTGTAAAGGTCAAAGCTTACTTCTTTCCTTTAAGATTGAAGTACTCAGCAAGAGGTACACCATTGATTTCCTTAATGCCCAACTGCTCGAAAGTCTTCATGATTATATTGAGTTCTTGTTCGTTCTCAATCACAATTGTATCAGACTTACCGTCACTAGTGGGAAGATTGAGATTACCAGCTGAATCTACTCCACCAAAGGTATCACTCTTCACACCCTTTGCAGCGTCCTGCTGCTTTTGACGAAGGGAGTTCTTCTGACTTGGGTCAGATCCAATATTAGTTGGTGTGGTTCCACCTAGAGTCTTATGCTCATGTGTCTTATCATTTGCCTTCGCAATGGAGTCCTTGGCCTTAGCATCTGGTAGAGCGTTGAAGTCATTAACGCTTCCAGAAAATTTAGAAACTGTACCGTCCTTCTTGTGGACGAAGGTAGCTCCTGTATGTGTATTGCGAACTGCAATGCCGTTAGAATGCTCTTTAGCTACTACATTCTTAGCATCAGCATAGTTAGCACTAATAGGACCATGAGTTGAGTGGTCAAAAGTAGTATTAGCCATTGGCTCTTTGTGTATGATAGGCCAACGCTGGTCTATACTCTTCTGAGAAGCTGAAATACCCCTAGCATCTATAGAACTCCATGACTTCTTTCCAGCCATTGCCTCTGAAACGTCGGAATTACCTAGAAGAAGACCTTGTGTCTTTGTCACATTGCTGTTAGTTTCTTTACCAGCCTTAGCATCGAAAATAGTACTACTTCCGTCAAGGTGCAGAATCATTGTCTGATTGTTGTCCTTAGCGTTACGACGAAGTTCATCACCTGGCTTTAGATCAAGTGAGGAGAAATCGTTAGAACCGTCCTTACTAGGAACATTTGAGGCTGTGCTTTCGGAGCCTGCATGTTTTGGAGTGTATGAGTCAGGATTAGGGTGCTTATCAGCAAACTTCTTATCAATAGACTCGTGCTGCTGCAAGATAGTCTCTGCCTCAGCATCATTCTTAGCGTGTACTTGGATTCCTGGCTGGTGGTCTACTAGCTTTGGAGCATCTTTTCCATCTTTAGATCCCTTAGTACCTAAGTGACTATCTACTCCCTTACCTGTGAGAGCAACTTGTTTACCGTCTTTACCTACATAAGTTCCTGAGCCGTCTGGACGAACAACCACATGGGAACCTGAAGAGGTCTGGTAAACCCTGTCACCTGGACCTACTTCAGCAGTTGTGTTTGGCATACCATCATGGGTAGGGAATGATCTAGTACGGGGAGTACCATAAACTCTAGTACTAGATCCCCTACCTATACTCTCATTGTTACCAAATGTGTGTGCCCAGCGACCATGCCCATCTCTAGGGTGCTTTACGGAATTCCAGTGTTTCTTACTGGGTCCGTTAAGAAAGAAGACAGACTTCAGCAAGTGAAGTGCAACTCCAGCATCTGATAGCTCAACAACATCATCAAAACTATCGTCGTAGGCCCATGATCCCATGTAAATGTCCTTAAACTCTAAGTACTAGATACTCAGATTATCGTCTCTTCTAGTCTTAGAAGAAGTATTTCGTCAAGAAGTTTATTAAACCTCTCCCGAGCATCTCGCATCTGTTTTGATAAGTCTCCACTACGTTTAGCCTTTACCCACTTCTCATACTCAGAAGTGAGACGAGACTCAAGATCACCTGTACTGGCTAGATTTGGAATATTTGTTGGGTCTGTGACTGTGCTCATAAGATTTCGACCCTTTCTGGTGAGAGTTAGTGTTACTTATTACTTAGCTTACTTGCTACGGTACGTGCTTTATTCTTTGCCTTCATAGCTTCCCACTGTGCTACTGCTGCTGCCCACTTAGCTTTCTTGGCACCATTAGCTGTTAGTGCATAAACCTTTGCCTTGCTTACAGCAGTAGCTATTGCATGACTAATGCTCATGCCTTTCTTATGCAACTCAACTGCTAAATCTTCTATTGGACCTGGTAGTCCTCCAGCGTCTTCAACCCAGTTGTGTTTAGGAGACCTATCTAGTTCCCCTTTTGATAATTCTAGTAAGTTGTCGTCATAGGTATCTGATAAGAATGCTATCATACCTAGATCATCTTTGTCAAGTCTAGCTAACTTCTCTGCAAGTTTTTCTATTGCTCTAAGCTCCATGCCTCGTACCTCCTAATAGATTATCGTACTTAAGCCCCTGCAGGTGCAGCTGGAGGAGCTGTAGCAGGCCCTGGGAAGTCCCCTACACCATCACCGTATCCATACTTAGGAGAGTAGGTTGGCTGGTTCGGAGAGTCTTGCTGTGTCTGCTGCGGCTGTGGAGCGTTGACAGCTGTTAGCTGTGCCTTAAGCTGCTCTACTTCTTTTAGAGCAGCTGCTAGTTCTGAATCCTGCCTAGCAGCCTCTGCCTTAATTACGGAAGGGGAACTTGGTGTTGATCTACCATTAGGCCACTTTCCTGGAGTAGCTACCATAGGAACTACATGCTGTTGATCCTTAAGAGTCTCTCCTAAAGCATCAAAATGCCTATCGAAAGATTGGACGTTAACTACCTTGCCACTCTTAGTATGTCTAACTGATGCTTTGACATTAGTATCATGGGCATTCTTAGCACTTTGTGAATCAGGCATTGGAACTCTCCTTTGGAACTCTAATCAGTACACACATGCAGTGTGGGTGCCGTAGTGGTCCTAATAGGACACCACCATAAACCTTTAACTTATAAATGCCTGGAAAACTATGGGGAAACTCTTCTCCCCAATCCCTTACCATGCCATTCAACTTCCTACAATGTGAGCAAGGCTCTCCTGGGTTAGTAGATACCCACATCTTCTGTGTGTCTGGAGTTGCCAGTTCTGATTCCATTGTTTCAGCAACTGCGTACTTCAGTGCAGCTTCGCCTGACATTTGCTGTCTCAAAGAAATTACTTTAACAATCTTATTAACGTCTGACTCACCATTAGAGTCTACTGAAGTCCTGAGTAGTGTCTCAGCATCGTCAATGGACCTTCTAAGGTCTTTAAGTATATCATCCAAGGAACCTTTATTACTAGATCCCTTGCCCATAGGCTGCACTCCCTGAGCCTTGGCAGCTTGCATACCCAGAGTAGTGCCTCGGTCCCACCCATCACTAACAGACTTAGATACTCTGTCGTACCAGTCACTCTTAACTTGAGCTATCTGAGAGTTTGCTTCTTGATCTGTTATCTTTTCATTCTTTCTATTTCTCAAAATAGCTAGAAGTCTAAGTATGAATAGACCAGACAAGCCAGCAATTATCACTACTAACACCTTCACTGCCTTACTCACAGTGGAAGAGGTAGAGCTAGCCTGTGCTTGTTGGTCCTTTGTGACACTCATAAGAGGCACGTCACATTCCGAAAACTTCAGGCTCTGCTAGGAATAGTTGCTGTGCCTTTCGGTAAAGGTCATCAATAGCATCTAGGTAAGGCTCGCCAGAGAGAGCTGCGGCTGCCTTGTTAGTATCTCCTATACCGGGAGCAGCAGAAGAAGGGTCTTGAGAAGGTGGTGTTGGACTATTAGGATTTTGCTGACCACCCTCTAGTTGAGCACGTAGGTCTAGTGCCTCTGCCTGTGCCTGTGCAATAGCAGCTGCCTTCTCAGAAGCAATAGTCTCGTTCTTCTCAATAGTTCCGTAGTCGATATCTAGACCATTAGTAGAAGCTACCTTCTTCTCCAGCTGACGGAAGAACTCTGGTGTAATGTTAAGAGTTTGAGCGGTAGCAAAAGTAGAGAATAGATCCTTGATAGTATCCTTTGAGGAGTCTGTAAGAGGTGCAAATCTCCAAATTGGGTAGTTGTCTGACTTAAAGTTCCAGTCAATGTACTTAGGCATGAGCTGATGAGTGAATACATCAGAAATCTCATCCATAATAGCCTTTAGAGCCTGTACGAACATATCAGCACTGGCGTCTTGTCCACCATTTTCAATAACTGCCATACGTGTATCATTGTCCATGAACTGTAGTAGTACAGACTTTGATTGCTGGTGATTGTGGTGGTCAATTAGCTTCATGAAGTCGAAGCCTATATTTCCATTGAATGCGTCTACCTTGAAGCCTTCTGGCATAATCATTGAAGTATTGTGACTAAATCCTGCAAGTGCTCTACGGAAAGCGTCACGCTGAGGAGGTGTAGAAGACTGGGAGACAGTACCGATACGACCTGGAACTGACGCGAATTGAGCAGCTATGTTAGAGATATAGTACAGCTTAGTCTTTACTTGGTAGTGGAACCAGGAAGACTCAAACATTGATACACCTGTTACTGGTGCTTCATCGGCGTTGCAAACATAACGGAGAAGATCACTCTTAGAAATATCACAGTTAATCTGTATTCCACCTGGAGATAGTGCTTTCTGTCTAACACCTACAAAGTCTCCGTGTGCATTTACTAAGGGAGTTAGAGTTCTTAAATCTCTGTGAGCAATTTTTCGTGGGATATAGAGACCCTTCATCGGACCCTTGGTAGCCATATCAGTAACTACTTCTAGAGTAGATGACGACTCAAAAATAGCTAGTAGAAGACTCTTTAAAACATCACGAATAGGAATTTCCATACCACCTGACTGAAGTGGTGTCTTGAATACTGCATTTGCGAAGTCTACTTCTGCCTTACCGTCGTTTTCACTATCGACAGTAGCTGGGTCACGAATCCACTCCCCCTCACGAAGACAGGTCATAATAGGAAGTTGGAACATTCTTAGAAGAGCACGAGTCTGACCATCACGAATTCTCATCTTGCGTAGATTTTCTAGATCCACGTGATCGTCAGTCTGACCTACTTGGAAAACACCAGACTTAGAAAATCCGAACTTCTGGTTATATGTGAAACTACCCCATGTAGCACCAGGTAGCTCGGCAGGAATTCCCATCTCGTAAGCTTCCTCGCCAGGGGCGGGAGCCTTACTGATAGAATCCTCTAGGTCAGGGAGTTTTCTGCCTTGAGAATTGCTATCTTCTACCATGTCATACCTCTAGTCTTCTAAGTTTAGAAAAGTCTACGTACATATTATCGGCTGTGGTATTATTACCACCATGAGCCTGTGGAAAGTGAAGTATCTGGATCTATACTTATGTTAGTAAAACCACTCTCATCCAGTCCACCTTCAAATGGATTGCCAGCATCACTGCTACCAGTAAAGAAGTTAACACCATCTCCGTCATCCTCTGACCCACCTAGAGGTACAGCTCCTGCAACAGAACAAGCTAGAGCGTCAGCAATGTCCTTACTGAAGTCTGGTGGATGGTCTACTTTTCCGGTAGATAGCTGTGTCAAAGATTCAAATTCAGCTATTACATGTTTGTTGTAGTAAGCATCAAGCCTACTGTCATACATCACGTCTCTGAGAGTTTGCCACACTGTATTATTTAGATCGGTACTTACTCTATTAGTATTATACCCTTTAGCCTCTAGAGTTTGTAGAGAATCCAAGGACTGAAATCCATCCATAGTTACTGAGACTATATTAAAACCCTTATCAGTCAGCCACAGTACTAGCTTACGGTACCATCTCATCTGAATCTCTCTAGGAATAGAATTACCTAGTGTGTCAGTAGCAGACATATCGTGTGTAAATGCAGTAGCAAAGTCTACCTTGACGATTGGTCTAAGTTCCTCGTTGGAGTACCCATCAAAAGTGGTAGTGTCAATCTGCTCGTATCCCTTAACATGTGACATAGCTATACCTGCTACGTCACCATTCTTTGCCATATCAGCGTGTATGGCGTAAAGGCAGTTCTCATTGGGAACAAGTTTATGTAAACTAAACCTAACCTGCCAAGAGGGGTACTTATCATCCTCTAGGTGGTCAATGCCGTAGAAGTACTCAATCTGTAAAGGCTCTTCCTCTACCTTACGAGAGAAAGCATTCTTAATTGCTTCCTTGTCCTTAAAGTAAGGATTTGATGACTTCTCTGGTCTACACTCATAGTAGCCTCTAGCAAATACTGGATCTTTCCTGTAGTCTGTAAGAATGTCAGGATCATTAGGTACAAGTTGCTTAGACTGTGGGATTTCAATAAACTCGAAGTTATGACGAAACTTTGGATTTACTTCCCACGTAGAGTAAGGTCCACATGAATAGTAGGTAGAGTCGTCACCATATTCTTTCTCGTTCTCTTTGGCATCTCGCAACGCTGTCATAATAGCATCACCAAATCTTCTGGAGAATGAGATTTGTACTACCTTGTAGTGCCCCGCGAATCGAGTCTGAGCACTACTCTTAAGCATCTTCATGATGCCCTCAGCTGTCTTAGCAGGAGCACGACCTGTGGAGGAAGCATCAGCTGCTGTGGCAAACCCTGCAATCTCGTCAGCTACTGCAGCAATAAGGTTCTTTCCTTCAAGAGAGCTAGCTTCTGAGTGTCCTGACACTAGGTCAATTCGATTCTTCATACGCATTACACCAATACGCTCTGCAGGTAGTTCACCATTGGCGAACTTATCCTTAAACCAAGGGGACTCTACGAACAAGTCTTTCATTGGCTTGAAGAATACTTCTGATGCCTGTGTTGATGAAATAGCTACGTTCATCATGTGAATATAGGTGTGATTTGGTAGGCCGTAGTAAGACTGTGGAGACTTTAGACATAGAAGCTGGTGAGTGATATAAGCAAACCCAATTTGCACACAGAAGTCTTTACCGGACCCCTTACCCCAGGCCACGGCTAGGTTGTTGACACGCCGCAGTGGCTTCCACTCCTCCCCCCACACCTCTGCCATGAGGCTGTAGGTTTCAAGTTTTAGAATTTGAACGAAGTGTCTTACAAAGTCTTCCTGGATAGGGGACAGCTTGGCACCCGACAGAGTAGACCCTAGGTACTTATCATCGGAGAGAAACTCTTCAAGAGTTGCAGGCTTCTCAGAGAAGATTTTAAATAGCTCAGCTTCTCCTTCAGAAGAGACTCTTTTGCTATCATCATCGTCGTCATTGCTATTTAAGGCATCGAGAAAGAAGTTATTAACCACCAAGCAACTCCTCAAACTTACGGCTAAGGAGGAACTTCACTCTATCCTGAGAATCTTCATCAAGATCCTTGGTAGCATACTGGACAGCCTTGGCTACTGTCTCCATAAAGTCACGCTGGAACTTAGTTCTGTCTTCTCGTTCTAAGTCAGCCTTACGGAGTGCCGCCAACGTATCAAGCAATGTTCTGTTAGCCATTGTGTAATTCTGCTCAGAGCTGTACCCACCAGTGGCTTCCTTCTGCTTAATGCGAGCCTGTAGATATGATATACGCTCCATGTAAGCAAGCTGAGTTACATCGTAGTCTGGTCTCTCTGACACTAATGACTGAAATAAATCCTGTCGTGCTGTCTGAAAAGCAGGTGTTAGTCCTGTTGAATCTAGAAGTTTTTCTTGACCTACAGAGACTTCCTTACCAGTATTAAAGGTAAGTTCTGTTACCTTATTTAGTGTGTCGTCAGTCAATGTGGTTCCTTACCTTAGGACATATGTATACCACATTATCGTGATTTCACAATACCTGGAGTAGAACCTCTGTAAATAGATGCGCCTGTGACTTTGGATTCTTAACAGCAGACCCTCTATCTTGCATATTCCATACTAGTTCGTAACACTTCATAATTTGATCTTTAGAGATGTTACGAGACAACTCCATAGTACGCTCATCAGCTTGTAAACCAACCAGAGCCTTAGACAATGCAATGAGAGAATCGACAAACTGTGAGGTGAACTCCTTAAGGTCAGAGGAGTACTTAAAGAAATTCTCTACAGACTCATAGAGTGCTTTGTGATCCTTGTGAACAGCTGCGTAGAGGATATCCTTAGAAAAGTCACCTGTAAAAGTAATCTCATCGTACTCCTTAGCAGAAGTCATGCCTACCCGGTAACACTTATCCAGTTCCATAATAGCGTCACGGATATGGCCCTTTGAATAGTAGGCAATCTTCGCTAGGAGAGTTGGCTCTGCCTGGAAGTTAAGTTCCGAAGAGATAGAAAGTAGACGCTTAGCAACCTCACCAATAGGTATGATTCTGAAATCAAAAGACAGAGCACGGCTCTGGATAGTCCTAGGAATCTGCTGAGGATCAGTAGTCACTAGAATGAATATTGTGTTAATAGGAGGCTCTTCAAATATCTTAAGAAGGCTATTGAATGCAGCGGTAGTAATAGCGTGAGCCTCATCAAACACAATGACTCTAAAGTTATCTTCATGCTTGTGCAAGACAACTTCTCGTACATTTTGTACATCAGCCACTTTACCATTAGTAGCTGAATCGTACTCCATGTAGGACATAGAGAAGTTGCCTTGCACGGAGAGACACTGTGAGCACTCTCCACAAGCATCACCGTCAGGTGCTGGGTTAGAGCAGTTAAGGGCAGCCCCAAGAATCCTAGCCATAGAGGTCTTACCTGTACCTGCTGGACCAGAGAATACCATCAAAGGTGGTGGTGTCTTCTTTTTAGCAAAAGCACGTAATACAGGAACAACAGTGTGCTGACCTACTACCTGCTCAAAGGTACGTGGTCGGTACTCAAGTGCTAGTGCTTGTTTTGTCACTATACTTCTTTCGTAATTTTAACTAGTTAGACTTCTTCTTTACCCAAGGTAGACGTACTGCGGATGCCATGTTCCGTACTGCCGAATCATAGAATCCTTCTTGAATTATTCCTAGGTCACAAAGTACTATTAGGAGCCTTTCATAGTCAGACCATGTTAGGTCAATATCCAAGTATAGATGACTATGACCCTTGGTTGACGACTCAATGAGACTGTGTGGAATATCTAAGTCTAGCACAGGTCGATGCATGATATAGTCTGAGCTTCCGAATAAACCAGAATTAATCTTCACCAAGCTAGTAACTAGATTAGCTTCCTCTTTATCTGTTGGCTTCTCTAGATATATCTTCTGGTCGTAGTCATCACTTGCCAGGTTCTGCACATAGGCAAGCTCCCTACCATTACGGTAGAAATCCTCAAAGTCTTGCTTACTAATCTTATTCACTATCAGTAATCTCCAAACTCGCACTGAAGGACAGTAAGCCCTATGCCACGCCACATCTCAGTGACCTGTCGTCTATCATCAAAAGCTGCAACAACTCTGTAGTTATTGCGAATGTGCTCATTAAAAATCTCATACTTAATAATGGAGTCCTTACGACGGTCTCCAGTCTTGCGCATAAGAAGAGTATTAACCTTAACACCTACGTACTCTTCAATCCAAGCCAGAGTGTCATCGTAGCAGTCATCAGTACGACCACTGCAAAACACAGGGTAGTAACCAGAGTTAATCAAGGCAAGAACAACATCAATGACATTTTGCTTTGGACTGTCTGCGTACACCTTATCATACTCGTACCACCCACGGTGACCATCATTGTGAGCAATGGTACCATCAATATCAATAATAATTGCAGGTGGTAGTTCTGGATTAGGCAGGTAAGGCTCAAGGTACTCTAGGTCAGGTGCATCTGTGTACTCTACAGGAAGAAACTTTCCCTTCTTAGTGTACTTATTCCAGATATTTCGTAGAACGTCCTCACCAACAGACTTATCCCGCTCTGAGTCACGCCTGATAGCGTCCTCAAGAGAAATAGGAAACTCCCAAACGGCAAGGTTGGCCTTGTTACGGTCAGCGAACTTCATCCACTCACGGACATACTTAGGCCGTAGTGACATAGAGTCTACAACTACGTCCTTACCAGACTGTAGGAGTGTCTTCACCAGGTCACGCTCAATCTCGGTTAGCAACTCTTCCTGCTGCCAAGTCAGGCCAACGTACTTTCCGAAAATAGTGAATCGAAGGTCATCCCTGTTAACACGAGCACGATTCTCAAAGTCTTCTGACACCCATTTCTTAGATTGAGTGCTTTTTCCAGAGGCGGGGATGCCTCTGCAGATAATTAGGTTGTTAGTCAACTTGCTTGCTCCAGAGTTGGTCGGTCTCCGCCACCTGCTGGGCGGAGATTCTTGAGAAGTATATACCAAGCCTTGTTGTTTTGTCCATCCTCTATGTTGAAGAGAACTGTAGAGACAAAGTCTTTCTTTGACATTACTGCCTGTGCAAAGTCACGACGTGTGTAGTCCTCAGGAAGTTCAAATTGCAAGCACTCATACTCATTAAGGTGTCTAATGAATTCTTCGTCGGTCGCTGCATCAAACTCTGCATAGGTGTTCTTTACCCACTCGTGAACCTCATCAGGAAGTGGCTCTAGTAAATCTAGTAATGGAACACCTTCCATGAGAGCTTCCCAAATTCGTAGTTCATTCATGCCAAACAAAGCTCTATGCATTCTAACATAGTCTGCTTGCTTAATCTTTACTAGCTTGTCTTCTAGTAGAAATCTAATTACTAGACCTTCAGCGTTTGGTCGTGGAGGTGCCTCTAGTGCTTCCTGCAAGGTGCTGTACTCAAAGGTTTGGGTCTGTAGACCCAGCCAACCAATTGCCTTAGCAGTATAGTCAGGACCAACATACCTCCCTGACTCCACAAGGACACCCCCGAGAAGGATGAGATTATCCATATCTCCGTAATTCAAAATAATACGGTTTCCTGGATAAACAATTTCTACTAGTGGAGTAATGTCACCATAGAACTTAAGATCACCTTGACGATAACCTTCCCACAAGGAGTCTGGTGTATCTAGAAGCTTCTGTGCGTGTAGTGCCTGATCCGACTCAAGTGAGCCACGAGTAGATATACCTGCCCTAACACCATCCCAAGTGAATAGGATGCCAAGAGAGCCGTCAGCTTTATCAGTAACCTCTACTGGTGCCTGATAGTCTAGCTCACCAGCTTGTGGTTGATTGTAGTTGAAGAACTTCTTCCACGGACGAGCTACCACAAGATCATAGTTATCTACAATAAGACCACGAGAGTTTAGCACTGCTGGGTTTTCCCAGGACTCAGCACTTATGGCAGCCTTGTCAGAATAGTTATAAACACGAAGGTCACCACTGCGACGGATAGTTAGGAAACCATCCTCTAGTGCCTTATTCTCGTCTTCTAGGCTGAAGAGTTCACGAATGTCCATGAAACGAGTATAACACAAGAGACCCCAGCCGTCAGGCCAGGGTCTCTTGTTCTTACTAAAATTAAGGATTACTCGTCATCGTCATCAGCATAGTAGATACTAGTTTCTCTAGAGTCCATCCACACATCTTTGCTAACCATACTGAGCATACCGTGAACTTCCCACGGATTCATATTGTCAACAAAGTGAACAAGAGACTTTGATTCTATCCGCCCGTCACCTTCTGTTTGATACGTCTCTGCCACTACAGCAAATTTAGTAACAAGTAGTGAGGACTGCTTAGCAACCTGCAGGTAGGTAGAGATAGCCAACTTGACATTCTCCTGTGCAGCCTCTACAGCAGCTTCATACTCTTCTTCTGATAGCTCTTCGTCAGACAACTCAAAATCCTTTATGAAATAGTAATTATTACTTAGCTTGTTCTTCAGAAAGCTTGTGCTCTGCCTCTGCAATTCTACTTGCGTAGTCAGAAGCTGCCTTAGTGGCTTCTTCCTTTACTGCCTTCAGAGCGGTGGCTGTCTGATTAAGAGCGTCTGCCTTAGCTGCACTAGCCTCTTCAAGAGACTTTAGAGCAGCGTCTAGTGGACCTCCCTCCTCTGTCGAGTCTACCACACCTGAGGCGTCACTTTGTAAAGGGTTACCACCGTCTTCTGGAGCCTCAGGAACTACGGCTGAGGAGTCGTAGAGGGGGTCGTCCTCAACTTGGGGAGCTGGGGCATCTACTGTTAGGCTACTGCTCTCAGCAGCAACGGGAGGAGCAGCTACAGAGGTACTATCACTAGCACCTGAGGCAGCTAGCTCAACCTGTGCCTTAGCTACTGCTGCAGGGGTTACCTGTGATCGGATCACTAGAGCACCTACAAGGGCTAGGGCAGCCAGTACGACAGCTGTGAGAGCTGAGGTAGTCTTATCGTCTACCTGCAGCCCTACAGCACCTAGAAGGCCAATGAAGGTGGTGATGAATCCTGTAATGAGAGCAGGTTCTCGCTGTAGGATGGATAGCTCATCCTTAAAATCTTTAGCGGACATAAAGTCCTCCTTATGGTATGGGAACGTTTCTACCATAGTATCGTCTCATGCCCCAGAGATTTTACTGTAGGTAGTGGTTCCATCCTTGGAGGAAGATCTGTATACAGTGTCTGAATGCTCTTCATAGACTCCAGACGCTGAGTGTGTGACGTGGATGATCTGTACGCCATACTGATCTGCTAGCTGACCTAGTAGAATGGCTACGTTCTCTTCGTAGTCTGCGGAAACCTGACCGAACGCCTCGTCCAAGAGGAGTACCTTAGAGGTTCCATACTCCTTGTTCAAGAGTAGTAGCATGACTACACGCAGCAGGAACCCACAGACAGCAGCTACTCCACCACCGCGAGATGATAGGATATCGGTCTCTACCTCCTGGTCTCCGTACTTGGAGACCAGCTTGAATTTGACCTCAACACGCTTTCCTACTATCTTCTGGTCTACCTTTAGACGCAGATCCTCTCCGAAGATATCCTGTAGGCCCTGTGAGACGATATCCTCAAGGTGACGGTGGATAAGTAGCTCACGAGAGTCTGCAAAGTTAGAAATGAAGGCAGAGGCAGCGTCTAGCGTCTTCACTGTCTCCAGAAGAGCCTCTGTCTCATTCTCTAACTCCGTGACACGAGACTCTAAGTACTTCTTTTGCCCCTGAGCAGCATATACCAACTGACTCTTATCAGAGAGCAGTTGCTCTAACTCTGAGATGCTCACTCTGTTTCCTTATACATTGTCTTATGTCGCTGATCTGGGTATGCGGCATCCCAGCCCTTTTGAATCTCTTCAGCAACCTCGATAGCGTAAGGATTAGTTGGATTCTCACGGAGGAACTTGGCTACCTTATCCCCAACTGCTGGCTGTACAGAAATTAGATAATCTCCAGTCTCTGCCCATACGGCAACTACAGTACCGTCACGCAAAGAATAGTCTGGCTTATTACTTTCCTTCTTTAGATGGTACAGGAACATTCTAAAATTAGACTGGATTTTATAGATAAAGAATGGAACTGACCTCTCATCTAATTCATAAAATAGATGATCTAGTTGACTGTTCTTATGGAAAATCCACGTAGAGGCGCGCTTTACCCGAGTACTTAGTTTATTATAGTTGATAACCCAACTTGTAGTTAGTCCCTTAACAGTATGCTCTGCATCAGGGTCATCTACCTTCCAAGGCTCCTCTACAAAATGATTGGCCAGAAAATCTAGCTGTGCCGCTACCTTTGAAACATCTACCATGATATATCGTAATCCCATCCATAGTGATTAGGGTGCTCTTCTCTATAAGAGGCTTTGTGAGAGTGAGACCCGTGTGGGTATAGAAGCTTACTTATCCAAGGAACTTTATCACAAAGAGCATGAGCACACTCATGGCAGATAACAGCCTCTTCTTGTGCCTTCAAAATTTCGGTACGCTGCATGGTATCTATGAACATACCATAACCACCATGAAAGCCAATCCACAGAGCATTATCAAATTGGTAATCTGTAGTGAACCCACCTTCAGGTTCTAGCTCTACCTCACATGCGTAGCATTTCATAATAGTACCTTTCATAAAGAGCGACCAGTCGGATTTGAACCGACGACACCTGACTTGGAAGGACAGTGCTCTACCTGACTGAGCTATAGTCGCATTTAACGTACCAGTACTAGGAATCGAACCTAGATCAAAAGCTTAGAAGGCTCTTGTGTTTTCCATTACACCATACTGGCTTGGTGTGACTAGAGGGTAATGATCCCTCTTCTCCTGATCCACGGTCAGGCGCTTTACCTTTAAGCTATAGCCACCGCCATAAGCATATCATAGACTCTTGTATTTTGTCAAGAACGCTTGGTATCTACCACGAGTTTCTTGTGCCTTCTTATCTAGTTTATTCTTTTTATCTATAGACTCTTCTAAAGCTATGAGCTGACTATTCAAAGAGTCTAGAGCCTCTGCGTTAGCTTCTTCCTTCCAACCAAGATAGATCTTACGGAACTTCATAGCACTCTTAAATACAATTACAGGTAGTGTAATAGGCCAAAGAGGAACATCACGAAGATAAAACTTTACTGCCCTAATCTTTGCTATACTGCTCATCTTATTATTACTTGGACTATTCATACCAGGCTCAAACATATCTCCCCAAGTGATTCCATGAGCACTTATGCTAAATGCATAGAAGATAATAGTTACAGCTAACCAGGTAGGCAGCAGGGAATTCAAGAAGAAGTTCATGGATCATACCTTACCACAGAGTGTTTGTAGAAGTCAACAGGGTAAAAATCATCCCCTGCCCTCTCGTGAGATTGAAGGCAGGGGATGAAGTGTACCACATCAAACCAGAGTGTTCAACTTCCTCTGGAGAGCTTTCACTGTTCTTACGCCCATTATACCATCCTGTGATACTCCTAGCCACCTCTGGATAGCCTTGGCAGTACCTGAGCCTATGATACCGTCTGACTTGAGTCGTAGCTTCTTCTGC
>Ga0157369_10000090_pt1 | contig 127102 bp, 97 predicted proteins | sample C25metaG_FD_113461 | JGI IMG/M metagenome (GOLD analysis project Ga0157369, IMG submission 113461) | Corn rhizosphere microbial communities from Kellogg Biological Station, Michigan, USA - C2-5 metaG | ecosystem: Host-associated > Plants > Roots > Rhizosphere > Soil | place: USA: Michigan... | reverse complement strand
GCGCCGCAGCACCCTGCACTGTCCCTGCATCGCGCGATGGCGTTGCGGCGCCTCGGCCGCAACGAGGAAGCGCTGCCGCTCTATGCGCAGTTCGTCCGCGCGTTTCCGCAAATGCAGGAGGCGTGGCGCGGTCTTGCCGACGTGCAGGCGGCGCTCGGCGAGACACAAGCCGCACTGCGCAGCCGGCAGCAGGCGCGCGCGTTGGCGCCGAATGACCCGGATGTCGCCTTCGAGCACGCAACCGCGCTGCTGCAGGCCGGCAACGCACTCGACGCGGCACGCGAGCTCGAACGAATCCTGCAGACGCGTGAAAACGATACGCAGGCGTGGGTCTGGCTCGGCCGCGCGCACCTGAAGCTCGACGACGTTGCTGCCGCGCGAACCGCGTTCGAGCGGGCCAGGGCACTCGACCCCGACGATTCGATGATCGCGCATTTTCATGCCGCCGCGACCGGCACGCTGCCCGCGGCCGTGGAAAGCGACTACATCCGCATCCTGTTCGACGATTTCGCCGACCGTTTCGAACACACGCTGGTCGACCTGCTCTCGTACGATACGCCGGCACGACTGGCCGACTTCCTGCAACGGCAGGGCGCGGATGTCGGAGACCGCGTGCTCGACCTGGGTTGCGGAACCGGACTGATGGCCGTACACCTCTCCCGGCCCGGTCGCGTCATCGACGGCGTCGACCTGTCGCCACGCATGCTCGAACGCGCGCGCTCGAAAAGCTTGTACCGGCACCTGCACACGGCAGAGCTGATCGGGTTCCTGCGTGACGCCCGCGAAGACTGGAACCTGATCGTCGCGACCGACGTCTTCATCTACCTGCCGGATGCGGCAGCTTCATTCCCGCTGGCGCTGGCCCATCTGGCACCAGGCGGCTGCCTTGCGTTTTCGATCGAGACCAGCGTGGGCGACGGTACCGAACTGCTGCCGCAGACCGGTCGTTACCGCCAGGCGCCGGCGCACATCACGCGCGAACTGGTCGACGCCGGCTTCGTCGATATCGCGCAGGAGCCGGTCGTGCTGCGTCTGGAGAGCGGCAAGCCGGTCGCCGGCGCATTGTTCGTGGCGAAACGGCCTGTCGGCTGACGCCGTCAAGCGAAAATGCGGGTCCCCGGCAATGCCATGCAAATGAATCCGAAACCGCCCCGTTCCGGCGTCTCGAAGAAGCCTGTGCGCCCGCGCGGCGAGCCGCATCACGTCGTCATGCTCGGCTACGACGATGCCCAGATTCTCGACATCACCGGCCCGCTGGAAGTCTTCGCGCGTTGCGCGCGCTGGCTGCGCGAAAAAGACGTCTGCAGCGGCATGGCCTATCGCGTCGAACTCGTTGCCGCGAAAGCGGGGCCGGTTCGTACGTCGTCCGGCCTTTGCGTGATCGCGGAACGAAGCTTTCGCGATGTCACCCGCGCCGATACCCTGCTGATCGCGGGCGGTATCGGCTGCCATCGCGTGATGGAGGACCAGGCCGTGCTGCGCTGGATACGCAGGATCGCGCCGAAAAGTCCGCGCCTCGGCTCAGTGTGCACCGGCGCGCTCATCCTGGGCAGAGCCGGGCTGCTCGACGAAAAGTCGGCGACCACGCACTGGGATTATGTCGACGAACTTCGCGACATGGGCCGGTCGATACGCCTTCAGCCGGATGCGATCTATGTGCGCGACGGCAATTTGTATACTTCTGCCGGAGTGACCGCCGGCATGGACCTGGCGCTCGCCATGGTCGAGAACGACTGGGGGCAACCGGTCGCGCTCGCCGTCGCGCAGGAACTGGTGATGTTCCTGAAGCGTCCCGGCGGGCAGTCGCAGTTCAGCAGCCATCTTGCGGCGCAGTTCAGCGAGGATGACAGACTGCGCGAACTGCAGTTGTGGATTCTGGATCACCTCGATCGCGACCTGTCGGTATCGGCGCTGGCCGCGCGGGTTGCCATGAGCGAGCGCAACTTTGCCCGGCGCTTCAACGCCGGCGTCGGCATGCCGCCCGCGCACTACGTCGCACGCGCGCGCCTCGAGGCGGCGCGCCGCAAGCTCGAGGACAACAACCTGCATATCGCGCAGATTGCGCGACGCTGCGGATTCGGCACGGCAGAAACGATGCGGCGCTCGTTCGTGGCCGAATTGGGCGTGTCACCGAGCGACTACCGCGAGCGCTTCCGCAGTTCCGCGGCGTGAGCGGCAGCCGGTCAGTTTGCAGACTGCTTCTTCAGCGTCAGCGGGCGTGCCCTGGCATCCTGTGTGAACGTGCCGGCGATCGTGTTGCTGTCGGTCGCCTTGCCTTCGAACGTGGCGGGATGCCCGGCGATGGCGAGCGACACGCTGAAGTTGCCACCGGCCGACTTCAGGGTCACCGGCGCACCGGTCACGTGCTGCGCCGGGATGTCGGCTGTCAGCGTGGGACTGGCGCCCAGCGTGACGACATGCAGGGTCAGGGCGGACTCCGGTGCGAACTGGCCGGACCATTCCTCGCGCGTCACCGGCGTCGGAAATTCGGCAGCCAACCGGTTGGATTTCCAGCCGGTGCCTTCGTACTCCATGTAATCCGCGGTCTTTTGCGCCTGCGCCACGCCGAAGCGGTCGGCTACGACGTGCAGCGCCAGGTCGACGCCCGAGGTCAGGCCGCCGGCGCTGAACGTGATCGGGTCGGCTTGCACGTAGCGCACCTGCTTCACCAGTTTCACGTCGGGAAAGTCGCGCGCGAAATTGCCGAAGAACCAGTGGTGCGTGGTGGCCTCCTTGCCGTCGAGCAGGCCGGCCTTGGCCAGCTTGAATGCGCCGGTGCAGACCGACATGATCATCTTGCGTTCCGCGTGCACCTTCTGCAGCCATTCGCTCAGGCCGGGGCCGCCGGCCTGAGCGCCGACAACGACGATGTCGGGCGTCGGCGCATCATCGAACGTGTATTCCGGCGTAACCAGGATGCCGTGGCGGCCGCTGCCGCTCGTGTGCAGCGGCGCCTTGCCCGGCGCGACGGTGTACAGATCGAACGGCGAAACGGAATTGCCGTGGCCATCCTCGACGATCGCGTCCTGGAACACTTCCCACGGTCCGGCAAAGTCGATCACGGTCGCGCCTTCGCTCAGCACGACGGCCACCTTGATCATGCCGTCGCGGATTTCAGTCGACGCGGCCGGAGGGTCGGCCGACAAGCACACGGACGGCAACAGCGTTGCTAGTACGGCAGCGAGCACGATCGACTTCATGGCGGCGTCCGGTTGGTTGGAGTGCGTCGATCCTAACGACCGCCGCGCGAGCCAAGGCGACAAAGAACCCACAGATTCGGCCAATCGGCGACATGCCGGTTCCTCGGCATCGCAATTTGCAGCGTGGCGCTTGGCGGTCAGGCGTGCATCTGCCGGCAAGAAGCCGGGGTGCGGGAGACGATGGAGGGCGGGTCGAGCTCAGCCCGGATGCGTTCTGTCCACCTCGAAACGAAATCCGGGCGCCGTCAGGGAACCTGCGCTGATGCGTTCAGTGACCGCCTCGACGACGGCCGCCCGTTGAAATTTCCCTGGCTGACACCGATCGAGATGTTCATGCCGCCCGCCGGCTTGTCGCAGCTGCCGAACGCCTGCGAAACATTGACGGTACCGGACTGGTAATTGCCGCTCACATGGCTGCCGCCGACGACCCCGGCGGTCACGCTACCGTGCATCTGCGGCTGATTGTAGGTCGCGTCGTCGCACTTCGGCGGCATCGTCGCCGCGTAGGGATTACGTGGCCTGCCATCGGGATCCTGCACGCCTGCCGGCATCTGTTCGGGGCCTGCTGCCGGAATCGGCGCGCCTTTCGCGTCCAGCGCGTCGACTGCCGCATTCCCGTCCGCGTCGGGAGCTGGCGCCGCATCCGCGCTTTCGACCGGCACGGCCTCGGGCGGCAACTTGAGGTTCAGCGGCTGCGGCGCCGACTGTGCCCAGGCCGAGGCGGCCACCAGTGCGACAAGCAATGCAGTGATACCTCTGGGGACTTTCATACCACTCCTCGGGTGAACGTGCCGGGTTTCGTGACCCGGACAGAGTTTACTCCGTCGCGCGTTAGAAAATTCTCAGCTGGCGCAATGCGTCGAATGAGGGTTCCGTCATTGGTCAACGCCGCTACGAGAAACGATCCCCCGCCTAACCTTCCTGGCAGCAGAAAAGCTTGAAGCGGGCCGCCCCGTCGCCTGCCGAGCGCGCCAAGAAAGTGCGAAGCCCCGAGGCACTGACCGGTCCCTCTCGCCTCGATTGCACCCGGGGATCGAAAAAACGGCTTGGGTATTGCAAACATCCGAAGACTTTCGTATGTTGTGATCTGCGAAGCTCTTCGTAATCCAGTAAATTGGGCAGCAACACGACACCGAGCAGGAGGATCGCCATGATGCCGCCAAGATTCATCCCTTCAGCGTTCGCGCTGTTGACGTGTTCGATCGTGGCGCTGCTTCCGCGGCAGCTTCCTGCCGTCGATGCGACCTTCCTTTCGTCCTCGAACCGGGACAGCAAGGAAACGGTGCCCTACGATGTGGAATACGCCGCCGCCGCGCGCGAGATGGGCACCGCCCAGGACACGCCGGAAGCCGATGCCCGCCCTGGCGAATACTATTTCCTGCGCGGCGCACGCGCGTTCCAGAAGAAGGACTACGAGTTCGCGATCCAGATGTACCAGGTCGCGGCATCCTGGGCATACAAGCCTGCCGAGTACAACCTGGCGGTGATGTACGCCCGCGGCCAGGGCATACCGGTGGACCTGCCGCGCGGAATGGCCTGGATGGCGCTCGCCGCCGAGCGCAACGAGCAACACTATGTCGACGCGCGCGAAGCGGTTTACGCGGAAATGACCAAGGAGCAGTTCGACCAGGCGAACGTGATCTGGCGCGACCTCAAAAAGACCTATGGCGACGAGGTTGCCCTGCGTCGCGCGAAGGCGCGCTGGGCAGAGGTCCGTTCGCGCGCGACCGGATCCCACGTCGGCGCAGTCGGCAATCTTGTCGTCAGCTCTCCCGGCGCAGGCACAGGGCAGGCGGGCAATCCGGGGAATCCGATGCTCAACGGCCCACCGTCGGCCCTGGTCGACGCCAAGGCACGGGCAATCGTGGCTGCTGAAAATGACCCGAAACAAGCTTCCGGACAATCCCGCATCAAGGGAGCGATCATCAACAGTTCGGGGCCCACCAGCGCCGCCGAAGTGACCGGAGCGCAGGGTGTAGACGGCTCGATCGCTTACCGCCGGCTTCAGGAGAGCGACAACCCGTACGATCCGAAATTCAATTCGACGATCGGAAGAGCCAAGGTCGGGCCGCCGACGACGGTCAAGACGGACACCTCGAACCAGAAGGCCGAAGACAAGGCCGAATCCTTGCAGCACGATCAGTAGCATCGGCTGGCGTCAGGATTCCGCAGCGGGCGGCGCCTCGTGTCGCCACCCTTGCCTGTCCGCAGCCATGGACGCTTTTGCGGGATTGGCGGCGACGCATCCGGGCGAGTTCGACCGCGGTTGCAGGGAAGATGGTGATGGACGCAGAGTTTCTTGCCGAACCCGGCGACGGCAACCGGCGCGTCGAAAGGCCCGGCGTCTCGCGCGGCGTTGACCGAACAGTGCGTTGACGCCGGCCCGGCATGGCGAGCGGAATCTTCGATTCAATCGACCATCCCGCCGCATTCGCCTTCTTGTCGATATCGCTCCGTCCCGTTCGACGAGCAGACAGGTACTCGCCAAGCCCGGAGAAAATCATGCGCTCACTGCCTGCCCTGCCCTGCGTCTGGCCAGTGCCCGTGATGAAAGCTTTCGCGGCGCAAGCACGGGCGAGCAGGTTACGCCGGCATCCGCGGCGCACCGCAATCCGGTTTTCGACCGATCTGGATAATCCGGAATCTACCCGACCCCGGTTTCGGACCCGCGCGCCGCGGCGCTCCTGGAACGATTTGCACGCACGGAATCCAGAACACTGATCTGCGCGCTTTTCGGTTCGGTCGGACCGGGCCGCTTTTCTGCCGCCCTCGCGATCAGGCCGCGCGCCAGAAACAGCTCGACGCGCTCGAATGGAATGCGGTCACCGGCATCCCTGCCATAGTAGGCCTCGACGATATGTCCACGTTCATCGATCAGAAAATCCGCCGGCATCAGGTTCGTCGTGTTCAAGCCGGCAAGACCGACGATGCGCAAGCCCCTGATCAGCGTCGGCACGCGTGTCACGATGCCCTTGAGCTTGCCCCAGAACGAGCGCTCGATCCGGTACGCCTCGTGTGCGCGCGAGGTCGGATCGGCGACGACACGGAACGGCCGCGGCTGGCGCGCGACGAAACGCCGCACGGCGTCAGGCGTCGACGTGAACACGGCAACGATGTCCATGCCGAGCGCGGCAAGCGCCTGATGCTGGTTCGTCAACTCGTAGATCCGGAAGTTGCAGAACGGACACGCGGCATCGCGGAAAAAACAGAGCAGCGTCCGGCGTCCCGGCCCACCGACCATGACGCGCTGCCCATAGATGTCGATCAAATGCAGCAGCGGTGCTTTTTCGGCAGTAGTCAGTCTCATCGGTATTCCCCCTTGTCGCATGGTTGCGCAAGCGCGGCACGGAGCGCCGGCAGCATCGACTGGGTTCCGGCGAGGTGGCGGCAGGTTCATTTGCAATCCGCGATTGGAGCGACTCGCGTTCGACGCGGGCAATGTCGACTTCGTCGTGGATGCTGCGCGTCGCTCCGCGATCGTGGCGCGGCGTCTGCGATAATCGCCCTCCCGCTGCCACGGAATTACCGATGAATTCGACCAGCGTCGTCGACTCGCAGGAGGCGCACGATACGCACGAACGTCGCCGCTGGTTCGCGCTTGCCGTACTGTGCCTGGGCGTGCTGATGATCGTGCTCGACGTGACGATCGTGAATGTCGCGCTGCCGACGATCCGCGGCAGTCTCGGGTTTTCCGAAAGCTCGCTGGCCTGGGTCGTCAACGCGTACCTGCTGACTTCCGGCGGATTCCTGCTGCTCGGCGGCCGGCTCGGCGACCTGTACGGTCACCGGCGCCTGTTCCTGCTCGGCATCGTGCTGTTCACGCTGGCATCGCTTGCGTGCGGGCTGGCAAGTTCGCAGTTCACACTGATTGCCGCGCGCGCCGTGCAGGGCCTCGGCGGCGCGATCGTCGATGCCGTCGCGCTGTCGCTGATCGTGGATCTGTTCACGCAGACCGGCGATCGCGCCAAGGCCATGGGCGTGTATGGATTCGTCTGTTCCGGCGGCGGCAGCATCGGTGCGCTGCTCGGCGGCTTTCTGACCAACATGTTCGACTGGCACTGGATTTTTCTGGTCAATATTCCGATCGGCATCGCGGTGGTCGCGCTGTCGCTGCCGTTGCTGCCTGCCTCGCGCGGCGCGGAGGGAAAACGCAATCTCGATGTCGGCGGCGCGGTAACGGTGACGAGCGCGCTGATGCTCGCGATCTACGCGATCGTGAACGGCAACCAGGCCGGGTGGAGTTCGGTGCAAACGCTCGGCTTGCTTGCCGGCGCGGCCGTGCTGTTCGCCGGGTTTCTCCTGATCGAGGCAAAAGTGCGCGTGCCGCTGATGCCGCTCGGCCTGTTCCGCTCGCGCAACCTGGCGGTCGCCAACGTTGTCGGCGTGCTGTGGGCCGCGGCGATGTTTGCCTGGTTCTTCCTGTCGGCGCTGTATCTGCAAATCGTGCTCGGCTACAGCCCGCTCGAAGTCGGGCTTGCATTCGTGCCGACGAATCTGATCATGGCCGCCTGCTCGCTTGGCCTTTCCGCCCGGCTGGTCATGCGCTTCGGCGTCAAGCCGCCGCTCGCCGCGGGCTTGCTTTGCGCCGTCGCCGGACTGCTGTTGTTCGCGCGGGCGCCGGTCGACGGCAGCTTCGCCGTCGACGTGCTGCCGCCAATGCTGCTGCTCGGATTCGGCGCCGGCATCGCGTTCAACCCCTTGCTGATGGCGGCAATGAACGACGTGGCGCCAAGCGAATCCGGCCTCGCTTCCGGCATCGTCAACACCTCGTTCATGATGGGCGGAGCGCTTGGCCTCGCGGTTCTCGCCAGCGTTGCCGGTGCGCGCACCACCCACCTGGCGTTGTTCGGTGCGGATCACGCGGCGGCGCTCACCGGCGGCTACCACGCCGCGTTTGTCGGCGGCGCGTTGTTCGCGCTGCTCGCCACCGTTGCGGGCATCGTGCTGCTGCGCGCGGGTGCGGTCGGCACTCCTGACAAGGCGCACTGACCGCGCCGCCGGCCTTCCGGTTCCCGTGCGACAAGCGCGGGGACCGTTGCGACCGCATGCACGAGTCGTGGAAAAAGAGCATCGCGGAGCCTTCTTTGGAACACGTCGCCGCCGCGCTGCCTCTTCAGCCGCGCTGCCTCTTCAGTCGCGCTGCCTCTTCAGTCGCGCTGCGCCAGGGCGTAGTCGATCGCCGCACGCACGGCCGCCACCTGCGCGGCGTTGCACTGCCCGGCCGTCGCGCGCGCGCTATCCGGGTAGACCTCGGTGATCGTGCGGTAGCGCGCGGTCGTGATGCAGGTGCACAGGCCCAGCGCCTTCACCGGATAGTTGATGACGCCGGGCGAAACGACGCGCGCGCCGATGATCTGGCCATCGGCATCCGCCGGCGCGATGTGCGTGACCTTTGCCACCGCGGCGATCACGGCCTGCTGGAATTCCGCTTGCGGATCCTCGGCGTCGCCGACAAGGTAGAACCCATCCGGAATCTCGCCGGGCTCGAACGCGTTGCCGTCACGAGCCGCCAGCGCCGGGCGGAACTCCGACTCGTCGCTGTCGGTGGTCTCGTGCAGGTCGATGTGGACGAGGAAGCGCTCGCGCAGCGGCGCAACCAGCCGCATCAATGCGGCCGATTCGGCTGCCGGACTGTCCGCGCGGAACGCGCGATTCGGATCGATCGCCGCCGCGTTCCAGCGATGGATGCGCTCGTACGCCCAAGGACTCACGCACGGCGCCACGAGCAGGTTCACGCGCCCGGCGTAATCCGCGGCATGCGCTTCGACGAACTGCAGCGCGCCGTGCACGCCGCTGGTCTCGTAGCCGTGCACGCCACCCGTCACGAGCACGTTCGGCAACTCGTCGCGCCAGCCGCGGCTGCGGATCGCGAACAAGGCGAAGAGCTCGCCGCCGTAGTCGAGCCGGCCGTACTCCGTCACGTCGTACCGCGCGCGCAACGCGTCGATCCTGGCAACCACCTCATCGGCGTAACTGCGCCGGCGCACCTGCCGCGACAGCCACGCGCCCTTCTCCGCCGCGCCCCACGGCTGGCCCGGAGTGCCGATCGGAAAGGATGCGGTCGTTGAAGTCATCGTCGATTCCTGCTGCCGGAACAAGGTGCGCACTGTAGCACCGTGCGGAAGCCGCCCGCTCTTGCGCCCATCCAGAAGGCGCCGGGGCCGCGACGCCGACTGCTCCTCCGCATCTTCGGAAGGCGCGGCCGCCGCGGTCTGTTGAAAATATGACTATTTCTCCAACCGACGCTCCAGCGATACTTCCGGGCTATGACAGGCCGGACGCCCGTCGCGAAACTGTGCTCACCAGCCACCGGTTGCGCGAGGCATCGATGCGATTTCCTGCTGCGGTTGCATCAGTAGTCCTGTTGGCCGCCCAGGCGAATGCGGCGCCTTCGGCGGCCGGCCGCTGGCAAGGCCTCGTGCAGATTCCCGGCTTGCCGCTGCACGCAACGATCGACCTGGATCAGGACCAGTCCGGTGCCTGGACCGGATCGATCATCGTGCCCGAACTCGCGATGAAAAATGTCGCACTGACCGACATTGCGCCGCACGACGGCGCGCTGACCTTCACGATCAATGGCGCGCTCGCCGGGCCGCAGGAGCCCGCGGCGACGTTTGACGCCCGCCTCGAAGCGGACGATGTGATGTCCGGCACGTTCACCCAGGCCGGCAACCATGCGCCATTCGCGCTGCGCCGTACCGGCACGGCACAAGTCGACCTGCCTCCACGCAGCACTCCGGTCGCGAAAGAGATGGAAGGCAAGTGGACCGGCGACCACGAGCTGATGGGCTATACGCGCCACGTGACGGTGACGTTCGCGAACCACGGCAGCGATCCGGCGACGGCGGAGTTTGTCGTCGTCGGCAAGAAGGTCAACAACCTGCCGGTCGACCTCGTCCTCCGCGACGGCGATTTCGTGCGCATCGAATCGCATACGTTCGGCATCAGCTTCGAGGGCCGCCTGCACGACGGCGCACTCGAAGGTACCTACGAGCAGGGACCGATCGAGGCGCCGCTCGTCCTCAGGCGCGCGCAGGGAGAAAAACAGTGAACGCACTGCTGACGCTCGCTTTCGTCTCGACCGCGGCGGCTGCCACGGCTCCGGTGTCGACCACGACGGCCATGTTTCGCGGTGGTCCGGAGCACAGCGGCGTGCAGGCCGCTGCGGCGCCGCGCGAATTCCATCGCGTGCGCTGGACCTTCCCTACCGGCGGGCGCATCGTTTCGTCGCCGGTGCTGCTCGACGGCGCGATCTATTTCGGCAGCAACGACAACAACGTCTACGCGGTCGCGGCCGACAGCGGACGCCAGCTCTGGGCGCATGCGACCGGCGGCACGGTCGCCGCGACGCCGGCGGTGGCCGGCGGATTCGTCTATGCCGGCAGCTACGACGGCAGGTTCTACGCGCTCGACGCAAAAACCGGCGCCACGCGCTGGAAGTTCCGCACCGGCGGCGAACGCCGCTACGAGGCCAGAGGCCTGCACGGTTTCCAGCCGCGCACGCAGACGATCGCCGATCCGTACGACCTGTACCTGTCGAGTCCGGTCGTCGCGAACGGCACGGTCTACTTCGGCAGCGGCGATGGCAATGTCTACGCACTCGACGCCGCGAGCGGTGCGTTGCGATGGAAGTTCGCGACCGGCGACATCGTCCACGCCTCGCCGGCGTTCGCCGACGGCGTCGTCTACGTCGGCAGCTGGGACAGCTGGTTCTACGCGATCGACGCCGCGACCGGCAAGGAACGCTGGCGTTTCCACGGTGGCGAGGATGCGCTCATGCACAACCAGGTCGGCTTCCAGTCGTCCCCGGCCGTCGTCGACGGCGTCGTCTATACCGGCTGCCGCGACGCGAACCTGTATGCGCTCGATGCGAAGACCGGCGCGGAGAAGTGGAAGCTCTACCACGACGGCAGCTGGGTCATCAGCTCGCCGGCAGTGGCAGGCGGAAAAATATACTACGCAACGTCGGACTCGGCGCTGTTCGACATCGTCGATGCCGCTACCGGCAAGCCCGACGTGCAGGAGCACGGCAACTCCTTCATGTTCTCGTCTGCCGCCATCGCAGGCGACGTCGTCGTCATGGGCGTCAGCAACGGCTCGCTCGAAGCGCGCGACCGGGCCAGCGGCAAGCTGCTCTGGGAATTCCAGACCGCGGCGGCGAAGCAGAACTTGGGCTGGGTGCTGACGGCGCAGCACAAGCTCAACAATTCCCTGCTGTTCCGCGTGCTGTGGCAGGACAACGTCACGGTCGCGGTCGAGCGCCTCTTCGCGGTCGGGGCGATCTTCTCCTCACCGCTGGTGGCGAACGGCGCCGTCTACTTCGGCAGCACCGACGGCAACCTGTACGCGATCGAGTAGTTTCGACCGCGGTCTGCCGCGCCCGGTGCGTGGCCGCTACGTGAACGGCTTGAATCCGGGCCGCGTCTGCGATGGCGTGAATTCGATCACTTCGAACCGCGCGGCGCCTTCGCGCACGAACGGATCGCGCGCCATGATCGCTTCGAGACTCTGCCTGTCCGTTGCGCGCGCCAGGATCACGCCGCCGGTGCGCGGCACTTGCCGGCCGGAGGCGACGAACAGCCCGGCCTCGTACTGCCGTTGCAGAAAGCCGACGTGCTCCTTCATCAGGCGATCGATCTGGGCCAGGGGCTTCTGGTAGGTGAGCAGCACGATGAACATGGGTCGAAGTCTAGACCATCAGAAATCGCGTCACGTTCATTTTTTGCATCCTGAACGTGGAAAAGTGAACCCAAGTCACTCCGGCAGACTGGCGCACTCTGGCCGAATCACATCGCAACGATGCGAGCAAACAGACGTCCTTCCCGCGCCAACCGGCCGCGGGGAGCGGCCGGTCATCCATGCGGCGCAGCGGCAGCGACGTCGGCGCCGCGCAGTGCCTCTGCTTCACAAGATCGCTCCAGTCCAGGAGCGCTTCCCGCCGGCGCAGACCCGCGGCGCTGACACAATTTACCTTTGGCTATAACACTTCATTTACCCGCTGCCCTTTAGGGTCACCGGGCCGCACGTCCGCAGTGACGCGTCGACAAAGGGGATGTGTAACTTTCACAGGAGATAGCCATGAAAAAAATGACCGGAGTCTCGAGCAGCCTTCTAGCCATCCTTGCGACAGTTTCGGTTCTCCCCGGAATCGCAAGCGCAAAATCGCATCCGACCCTCACCGTACCGAGCTGTCTGACAACGACCAACGACGGCACCACGATCGTTGCGGACTGGAGCAACGTGCCGAATGCCACCAAATATTCGGTGGAATTCGTCGGTTCCTATACCGATCCCGTGGCCATGACCACTGTCACGCAGGATTTCGACTATGACACGGTGGCACCCGCCTCCGGCATCCCGACGATCAGCGTGCCCGATGCGGACTTCACGATCGCCGGATCGTGTGGCGACATCACCACCTGCCCGCTCACCCCGGACACGCTGAGCGTGCATGTCAAAGGCCTCAATCCGCCCGTGCGTGGCGGATCACAGAACAATCCGTTCACCGGTTTTGTCGATCTCATAACCAGCGGCGTGGCTGATGCCAATGGCAGCGCACCGGACGCATGCACACCGATCTGACGCTTGCTGCAAATTGAGTGAGGCAATCGTACGGGCATAGTCTGTTCCTGACTGTTCCCGCAAGCGGCCTTTTGCCCCTCTCCCGCGGGAGAGGGGCTTGGGCCAGCATGCGGAACATGCGGGATCGCAGACTCTGACCAGCGATCTGGAACAGGCTTCATGCGCCCGCCTCATTCCTTCTCGAAGCGCTCGAGCTCGTCGAGTTGCGCGCGCGCCTTGCGCAGGCTCGCGCCAATGACGGTGTCGCGCATCGCCTTGGCCAGACGCGGATGGCCCGCGCGCTGCGACCAGCGATAGAACCACCAGGTTGCGACCAGACCGAGCAAACCGACGGCCAGCGTGATCCAGATCCACGCGGGCGTGTTCGCGTCGGCGCTTGCCGGCGGGGGGCCGAGCCCGGCGAAGGCGATGACCACGAGCAGCCACATGATCCACCACGGCAGGCCGCAGACGACGGCGCCGAGCGCGTGGAAGCGTCGCAACAGCGCCAGGCGCTTCTGGATCGCCAGCACCGGCGCGGCGTAGTCGATGCAGTTGATCAGGCCCAGCGTTATTCCCGCCCAGGCGACATTCACCACACCGAAAGCGTGCAGCACGATGCCCGCGACGAGATAACCGGGAATTTCGACATTGCGCTTCCAGCAGGCGACACCGAGCACGATCAGCGCAACGCCGAGCAGCATCTGCAAGAACTGGCCGAAGGCGAGCGGACGCAAGCTGGAACGCGTCTTGTCCAGGCCGTGCTCGAGCAAGAGCCGCTTCTGGATGCCGTGATCGCGTTCGAGCTTGCGGTCCAGCGACTGCCAGGCGGATTTGAAGTCGTCGAGTTCCATGATCGTATCCATAGTGATAGTGCGACGTGCATGCCGCGGTGCGGCGGGGTTCAGAGTTCCTGCCGGATGCGCTGTTTCAGGCGTCCGATCTTGGTGGAGACATTGGTTTCGCTCAGCCCGAGGATTTCTGCGATCTCGCGCTGGCTGCGCTCGTCGAGGTAGAGCAGCAACAACGCACGCTCCAGCGGCGCCTGGCGCTCGATGAATCCTTGCAGCAGGCGCAGGCGCTGATCGGTTTCGAAATCGAAGCCGCTGTCGTCGGCCATGTCGTGCAGTTCTTCGTCGAGCGGCGTGGCGTGCTGCCAGCGGCGGCTCTCGTTGCGCACGTAGTCGATCGCCACGTTCAACGCGATGCGATACATGAAGGTGGCGAATGGCCGCGCGCTGTCGTAGCCGGGCCAGGCGCGCCACAGCTGCGCAGCGATTTCCTGGACCAGATCGTCGCGATCGTCCGGATGCCGGCAGTAGGTGCCGGCGACCTTGAAGGCGATCGCGCGATGGGCTTCGAGCAGCACGTTGAAATCGTCCCGCATCGCGTCCGTCATGGCGACTGCCTGCTGCATTGACCCAATCCGAAGTGGCAAGCGTAACCTGCCTTCGGATACATGATTCGCCGCAAGGCGGGATTTCTCACGCACGGCTGCAAAAATTTCAAGGGAGCACGCCAGGTTCATTGTTCCCACTGCCGCCTTGCGCGGAGAGGGCCGGGGTGAGGTTGGGTCCCCTCGGAGACCTACACTTCGATATCAGTCTTGCGCCCGCATGGAGCGCTGCCGGACGCGGGATGGTTACCGTTTATTGCGCCGCCTCGCGGCTGCGTAGGGGACGACGGCTCTATTGAATGACGTGGATGGTCCGTAGCCAATCCTCGACCAGGACCGGCCAATGCGTGATCGGCAGTTGTGTCGGCCGCAATCCGAAGGCGTGCCCACCCTCGGCATACAAATGCATTTCGACCGGCACCTGCGCGTCGGACAAGGCGCGGAAGTAGACCAGCGCCTGCCCCACGCCATCGACATGGTCGTCTTCGGCCTGAACGATAAAAGTCGGCGGTGTTTCCTTCGAAACAGGCACGTTCGGATTGAGCCGGTCGTCGTGCGTCGACAGATGGCCCGGATAGACAGCGACGGCGAAATCCGGGCGGCTGCTCTGCTTGTCCGCCTCGTCGGCGGGCGCATAAAGTGCCTTTGCAAAGTTGGTGCTGATCTGCGCCACCAGGTACCCGCCGGCCGAGAACCCGAGCACGCCGAGCTTGTGCGGATCGATGTGCCACTCGGCTGCGTGAAAACGCACCAGCCGCATGGCGCGCTGGGTGTCTTCCAGTGATTCCACCGGCACTTCGAGATTGTGCGGGCGGGTGTTGGTTTGCCAATGATAGGGGCGGCTCGGCACGCGATACTTCAGCAGCACGCAGGCGATGCCTTTGACCACGAGCCAGTCGCACACGTCCGTTCCTTCCAGATCCATCGCCAGTATCTCGAAGCCGCCGCCGGGTATGACGAGAACCGCCGCTCCCGTGATTTTCCCGGTCGGTGCATAGAGCGTTATCGTGGGACGATCCACGTTGGTGATCGAAATCACTGGCTTGCCGCCGATGAGGCCTTTCGCGACGTTCATCTGCTCCGGGCCTGGCAGCGGCTTGGCATCGGGTGGGGTTCCCGGCCACAGCGCGATTTGCCGGTGACCTTCCGCTGGCTGCCAGACGGCTGCGTTGGCCTGCGCGACGGCGCAGGCACCAAGGCAGCACAGGATGGCCACGCTGAGTCGCATCAGGAATCCTCCCAAGTCCCTTGGCACGCGCGGCATTTTCCAGGGAAGCGTGCCTGCACGGCCGGCGAGAGCATGCGCGTGACCTGCGGCGCGCGAAGGCGGATTGTGTGGCATTTGTCGGGCGGCCGGCATGCGCGCGTGTCGAGGCATCCATCACTTTGAGGTTCCGGCGCCCGGCAAGCAAGCATCCTGTCTCGAAAAGATACCGAATCGAAGCCGGCTCCAAAGGGGAAAGTCGGATGGCGTGGATGCAAGTCTTGCGGAACGGGACACCGGGCTTCGGCGGCGAATGGTGACACGTATATCCACCGGCACGACGCGCTGTCCCAAGCATCCGCGATTTCCGTTTCCCGGGACGAGGCGCCGATTCCGGCGCGACTAGGCGTTGCCTGGTATGCGGGTCTTGCGCGATCGCAACTATTTCGGGTCCCCGCCGTCGAGCGACTCCTGCATCACCTTCTTGGCGAGCGTTCCGACCCAGCGGTGAAACCCCGCGTCCGGCTTGGCGGCACCCGGATAACCCGCGGCGATCGCATCGACATCGACCGCGGCCTGCACGTCGGCGAGCTTCGTCAGGCCGCGATCGAGCGCCGCGTGCGTTTGTTCGATTATCGCGGCGAACAGATCGATCGTGCGCCGCAGATAGGTCTTGTCGTGCATCGCCGGGCCCTGGCCCGGCACGATGATCGACACATCGAGCGCGTCGAGACGGCGCAGGCTGTCGAGCCACGGACTGATCGAATACGAGTTCGTCGCCCACGGCGGCGGACCGTTGCCGTCTTCCGGGCTGACCAGCGCATCGCCGGTCACAAGCAGTTTTTCGCGCGGCAGGTACAGCACGGTCGACGCGGTCGCGTCGCCGGTTACGCTGAGCAGGCGGAACTCGCGCGCGCCGCTCCAGAACGCCATCGCGCCGTCGTAGACCGTATTCGGCAGCACGCGCGGCAGCGCCGCGACTTCGGCCGCAAACTGCCCGGCAACCGCGAGTTCCGCTTCCTGCTGCGCGCGCGCGTCGGCCGTCAGCGGCGTGCCGTCCGCCTGCTTGCCGGTCTTGACCGCTTCGTCGAGCGCCTCGCGCGCCCTGGCTATTCCGCGCCGAGTTCCCTCGGCGAAGAAATTCGGTCCCATGTGCGCCATGTAGGCGCGAGTCTGCGCCGTGGCGACGATGCGCAGGCCCGGAAACGCCTTCGCGTATTCGCCGTTGCCCGACCAGTGATCCTGGTGCCAGTGCGAGTTGACCAGCAGCCGCACCGGCTTGGGCGTCAGCTTGCGGATTTCGGCAATCACCGCCCGTGCCGTGACCGCGCGCGTGCAACTGTCGAACACGACGACGTCGTCATCGTTGATGATCACCACCGAGTTGGTCGCGGTCCACTGCTCGAGGTCCGACGAGGCGCGGAACAGGTGGATGCCGTCGCCGAGTTGCTCGTGAATCAACGCCGCGCGCGCGCCCTCGACGGAAACCACCAGCGCCGGCGCAGCGCCGAACGCCAACACGGGCGCGCAGCACAGGCACACCAGCAGAGCCAACATCTTTGCGATCACGCCACACCTCCGAGCGTTCAGCGGCACGCTGCCTCGCTCCGGGCTTGCGGCTCGGTGCCCGATGGGCGGCAGGAATTGGATTGCAACGACTCGATAGTCCGGAACGCGCCAGCGTCCTGCTACAACATTCCCGATCACTTGCGCGGTCGATGCGACGAACTGCCTCGGGAGCGCGCCGGGCCGTCGCGCCGGCGCGCGCATGCGTTGCTACCAGCCATCCTGGATGGGAACTGCATTCGGGCTCCTGCTTCTGCCGAGGCGAGGGCGAAGGCAACACCGAGGCGCCGGTCCGACGACGACAGACGCGGCGCGGGCCGCAACGTGGCCACCTGTCTTGCGTACCGCATCAGGAAAAACCGTCATCGACGACCGCGAAAGCTCGATCGTTGCAGGAAAAACCTGCATCGTCGATCTTCGATGCTGCATCGATGAAACCGGCGGCTGCATCGTCGCAGGAAATACCCCGGACGGTGCAACAGCCAACCTGATGCGATGACCGGAACCGGGTCGTCGACGCAGGAGAAACCTGCGCCGGCGGGGTGCAATCCTTCAGCAGCGCAGCAATTTCCTGATGCGGGGCAGCTTGCGGCGGCGCGTGAGCACGCGCCCGCTGCGACAGACATGAAAAAAGCCGCATCGCTGCGGCTTTGGAAGAATCGCAAGAAGAACCGGCGTGCTATGCCGCCTTCGCCTCCTGTAACGGCGCAGGCGCCGGCTGAGATGCGCGACGCGACGCCCTCGAGAATCGAGCGCCCAGCTCCTGCCGTAGCGAGTGCAGGCCTTCGGTCCGGCCGGCAACCTTCAGCAGGCTGTAACCCTGTAACGCCACCGTCATCACGTCACTGCCCAGCGCGATGTCGGTATCCGACGCACGTTCGCTGAGCCGCGCCAGCCGGATCATGCGCGGGCGCAACTTCTCCTGTGCGTCGAGATCGGCACTTGCGTCCGCCAGCGGCACGCTCGACGGCACGATCTGCGGATTCTGCTCCAGCACCCGCAACGTCTGCCGGCAGAACGCCTCCGACTTCGGCCCCATCCTGCGCAACGACTTCCTGGCAGGCACCGACAGTGCGATCAAGCCGGCAAGCTGCGTCTCCAGCTCGGTCAGGGCCGCGTCCACGGCGGTGAGCTGCGCATCGGTGAGGTTCAGCGTAACGAGGTTCTGCGTCATCGGGTATTTCTCCTGTTATTAACCCGGTCAAGGCCCCCATGGCAGTGGCCGGGTGTGCTTGCGGCACGTGGGTATTGGAACAGGGGGAGGTCTCAGGGCATGCGACATTCCGGGATCCAATCGCAAATTAATGGCCGTTTTTCCCCCTCTCCCGCTGGCGGGAGAGGGCCGGGGTGAGGGTGGCGCCTGAAGAAACGTAAACCTGTTTGACTGCCACGCCACGCAGGCGGAAACTCGCGACACGACAGGGGTCGCATAGGGATATGTGTCATGGGGAAACGAAACGAATCCGGAATGGATATCGTCGCGGCGTTGCCGTGGCCGGTCGGCCTCGTGCTGGGAGTTGTAGCATTCCTGGTCATTCGTTATGGCATTGGCGCCTACCTGTCTTCCGTGCCGACCGGCGTATTTCGGCAGATCGGCCCTGCCCTTTCCAACTCGCTTGCTCCATTTTCCTGGCTCGCCCTGATCGCCTGCTGGCTGGCTGCCGGCTATTCGTTCATCAAGGCGCAACGCCGCAAGAAGCTCCTGGAAACGCAGACGGGGCTTGAAAGCATTTCAGCCATGGATTGGCGCGACTTCGAGCGGCTCGTCGGTGAAGCCTTTCGCCGCCGCGGCTATGCCGTCGAAGAGACCGGTCTCGGCGGCGCCGACGGAGGAATCGATCTGATCCTGCGGAGGGACCGGCGCACGGAGCTGGTGCAGTGCAAGCAATGGCGCCAGCGTCAGGTCAAGGCCAGCGTCGTGCGCGAAATGTGGGGACTCGTCTCGCACCACAAGGCAGATGGCGTGAAGATCGTTTGCGTTGGTGAGTTCACGCGCGACGCCAAGGAATTCGCGCAAGGCAAGGCGATCGATTTGATTGGCGGACAGCAGTTGCTCGACATGATTCGAGACGTTCAAACCGTCTCTGTCAGGCCGAGTGCTTCGCAAGCTGTGCCAGCCCAAAAGCCAAGCCCAATTCCGACCGCGCTGTCGTGTCCAAGGTGCGGCGCCACCATGGTTCGCCGCCTAAATAAGACAACGAAATCCGAATTCTGGGGCTGTGTGAGTTTTCCGAAGTGTCGGGGAACGCTCGAAGCACGCTGAAAATGAATCCGACGACCTGCCTTTCACAAAATTGTTTGCGAAGACCGCGGCATTGCCACTAGCTCCTTGATGTTTGGGCTTTTGATTCATCTTTGGAATACCGAGCAAAGGGAACGGATCAGGTTCTCGACTAAACAAGACGGGCGTACTTTAGGTTCGTCTCTCGCTAGGTCACCACTCCAGGAAACTTCATCCTCTCCACCATGCGTCGATACTCCGCACTCTCCCCCAACTGCGGAATCAGCTTCGGCGTAAGCCTCGCATACACCATATCCGGCGACCGATCGTCCGACGGCTTCTGAAAGAGTCGCAACGCCTTTGTGAAAACGGGGTCAGGGGGCTTTTTCACGATCGGTCATCTGTCCGTTGCCGGAAACTTCATCCTCTCCACCATCCCCCGATACTGCGCACTCTCCCCCAGCCGCGGAATCAGCTTTGGCATGATCCTCGCGTACACCATGTCCGGCGACCGTTCGTCCAACGCCTTCTGGAACAGCGGCAACGCCGCGTCCATCTCCCCTAGGCTCGCATGGATCCCCGCGGTCGGCGTCGGGTCGAGGTAGCGCTTCTCGCCGATCGCGTGCAGCTCGGCCAGCTTCTGGCGCGCGCGCGTGGCGTCGCCGCAAACGGCATAGGTCGTGCCGAGCCAGCTGCGCGACAGCGGTGCCTGGCTGTCGACGATGCGGCGCTCGGCGATCGAGGTCTGCACGAACGCCTCGTTGCACTTGCCGGCCATCGCCAGGGTGCGGCCGAGCTTGATGTAGCCCCAGGTCCAGTTCGGGTCGATGTCGATCGTCTTGCGGAATCCGGCCGCCGCTTCGTCGTAGTGGTTGCGCACGAGCGCGTTGATCGCGATGTCGTGAAACGGCGTGACGGAGAGCGGGTCCAGCCGGGCCGCCTCGCGGCTCTGTGCGAGGCCCTCGTCGAGGCGGCCCATCGCGTTGAGGAATTCGCCGTAGTTTTCATGCACGATCTCGCTGCCGGGAGCGAGCGCCACGGCGCGCTGGAACTCGGCGTCGGCACCGGCCCAGTCCCATTCGAACAGGAACAGGATCATGGCGCGTGAGGCGTGCGCCTCGCCGAGATCGGGTTCGAGCTCGAGTGCGCGATTGACTTCCGCGCGCGCCTTGCCGGCGACTTCCGCGCGGCTGTTCGCGCGCAGGGTTGCCTGCGTCGCCCACGCGTCGGCGAGGCCGGCGTGCGCGATGGCGTAGTCCGGCGCGCGCGCAATGGCCTGCTGGAAGTAGTCAATGCTCTTGTCCATCTCCTGGTCGGTGCCGACGAGGAAGTCGTGCCCGCGCAGGTACAGGCGGTACGCTTCGGGGTCGGTCGCGTGTGCCTTCGGCGCCGGGCCGAGCAGCGTCACTTGCAGGTGCTTGACGACGTCGGCGGCGATCTGGTCCTGGATCGCGAAGATGTCGTCGAGCTTGCGGTCGTAGGTCTGCGACCACAGGTGCTTGTCGGTCGCGGCGTCGATCAGCTGCGCGGTGATGCGCACGGCATCGCCGGCCTTGCGCACCGAGCCTTCGAGCACGTGCGCGACGTGCAGCTTGCGCGCGACCTCACGGATGCCGAGTGCCTGGCCCTTGAGCGCGAATGACGAGGTGCGCGCCGTGACCTGCAGCTGCGGGATCTTTGCGAGCAGGTTCAGCAATTCCTCGGAAATGCCGTCGGAGAAATATTCCTGGTCCTTGCCCGACGACATGTCGACGAACGGCAGCACCGCAATCGATTGCGCTGAGACCGGCGCGTCGTCGAACTCGTCATGCAGGCCGGCGCCCTTGTGCCAGACGAACGTGTTCGTCAGCAGCAGCACGACGGCGACGGCGAGCGCGGCGATGATGGCGAGGTCGAGCTTGCGGTTCTGGCTGCGCGCGGTCGAAGCGTCGCGTTCGACTTCGCTGTCGCGCCTGATGCCCTGCGGCGTCCATTCGTAGAACCACGAGAACGCGAGCCAGAACGGAAAGCCGATCGCCGCGGCGACGAGAAACCAGCGCGTCACCCATTCCGGAGCATTGACGGCGGGCCCGAGCTGCGCGATGCCCTGCGCCAGCGCCCACACGGCCGCGACGTAGAACGCCGCGCCGCGGAACACGTTGCGGCGCCGCAGTTCGGCGAACAGGCTGGGCTTCATGGGCGGATGCACTTCCCCTGCGGATGGCATGCCGGTCTGAACAGTGTGTTGGATCGGCCGGTTCGGCGCAAGCATCCGTGCGTGCGGCCAGGGGGTCGCAGTTGTCCAAATCGCTTCGGATTAGTCGAAGCCGCCGTAAAAAAGCTCGTCGTCACCGGCCTGACGCTCGAATGCACCCATGTCTTGTAGCCCGACGGGAACCTGGCGCAGAAAGCCGACTCCTCGCTGATCGATGCTGCCTCCAACGCTGCTGCCCGTATTTATCGCCGGGCTGGTCAGTGACAGGCCGTGCGTGCGTGTCTGGCCACCATGATTGGCCAGAGGCGTCAGTTCCGGATCGCTGGTAAGCGTCGGGCCGGAGACCTGATTGGACGCCACGATCAGGTTGTTGTGACCGGTCAGTCCGTTTCCTGCTCCGTGGATGTACACGTCCGGAAATGGAAATGCATTCCCATTCGTATTTTTGGCAATGATCGAACTATAGGCTGCAATGTTCATGAAGGCTCTGATGCCACCGTACTGGGTGGCGGAATTGAACGCGATGGTGACGCCCTGGAAGTGAGCCGTGCCGGAAACCGAGTGGAGATCGACGCCGCCGACGAGCACCGCCCTGTTGCCCGAAATCGTACTGTCTTGGGCATTGAAGCCCGCCGACGTGCCGACAAAATAGATTCCTCCGCCCGTGCCGGCCTGGTTCTCTTCGATGGTTGAAAAGGCGAGAATTACTCCGTCGCCTGTTTGACCGAAGCTTCCCCGGGCGTAGGCGCCGCCACCACGAGCTCCCAGAAAGCCGGCGTTCGAGCAGAAGTTCTTCCCGATTGTGCTGAACGCGACCGCGAGCCCGTTCAGCGCGTAGACCCCGCCACCCTTCGCCGTACTGTAGTCATAGGTGTAGGCGGCATTACCTGTGATCCTGCTGGCACTCACATAGATGCTGCCGGCGGCGTAAATTCCTCCGCCAGCTGCCGTCCCCGAGTAGGAAACGGCTGTGCATCCGCTGATCGTCGACCCGTTCAGGCCGACGCTGCCCGCGGAAAAGACGCAGCCTCCCCTGGCCGGTGTGCTGGTCGTGTATACCTTGGCGTTGCTGAGTGTCAGGTAATCGATGTTCAGCTCACCGCCCGCCACCGTGTGATGCAGGATTCGGCCGATCTGGCTGTTCTGGATCGACAAGGTGCGCGTCTTTGGGCCGACCAGCACCAGGGACTGAACGCCGACCACGATTTCACCTTGGGTCAGCGTAATCGTGCTGCAGGACAATGGCAGTCCGCTCATGTCGACGCCATCGCCGCTGCCGGAGGCCCCGACCACTTGCCTCAGCGTTCCAATACCTCCGTCGTCCAGGCAGCTGGCCACGTTGCGAACGACACTGCCGATCACCCGCGGGCCCGCATGAGTGGTGAAGGCATGGGGCATCGCCCATCCAAACATTGACGCAGGCGGGAGGGTCGCGGCGTGCGCGGCGACTGAAGCGCCCATGGCAAACGCGGCGGAAAGGCAAACGACCAGCGGTGTCGAGCGGAATGGATCCGTCGCGGTGGGCATGGCTCTCCTTCACAAGGATTGGGAGAGTTGCCGTCTGTCTCCGTGCGACACCATACACCCGCTGGCGCTGATGTACGTGAACACAGCGAACCGATACTCGTCTGCGCCGCGAGCGACGAGGACGGCGCGCGTGGAGAATATTGGTCGTTGATGCCTCTAACCCATCCCAAAACCTCTCCTGCATGACCACGACGCCCATCACCCGCGCAGGCAACCTCGATCGCAATCCGCATCAAGCCGCCGACCATGGCCAGGGCCATGGTCAGTGTCGCGGGCAGTCAGCCGGGACGGCGCTGCGATGCGTGCGCCTGAAAGCGCGGAGGCCGCGTTTTTCAGGGGACGGCCGGGCAGCCGTCGAATCCTGCATTGAAAGCGATGTCGTCCTTTTGCACTTCGTATGCGCCCATGTCGGCGAAGGAGCCGGTGACGCGGACGAAGTCCATGACCCCGTTCAGCAAGGACGGGCCGCGCTGGTCGAAGCCGTAGGGTGACAGGGTATTCGGATTGATCAGGTCGTTGTTGCCGTGTTCCAGAACCGGGCTCTTGCTCATGAGCGCATGCGTTTGCGTCAGCCCGCCGTTGTTGCGCAGCGGTCCGAGCAGCGGGCAGGCCGAATTGGTCGGCAGCAGCGGAACACTGCTTGCCCGCAGCAACGAATCGGTGAGCGTGACCTGCACCGTGAAAGCCGTCGACGTCGTGCCGAAATCGTTTTCCACGTTCGCGATGGTGGTGTTGTTCGAAACGATCGAGCTCTGGAACTTTGCGGTGAGGTTCTGGAAAAACGGACCGATGTGCACGCCGGGGCTGAGCGGGACGTTGTTGATCGTGGCCTGGTCGGCGGTGTTGAACGCGATGGTCGAATTGTAGATCGAGTTGGTCTTGTGCGAGCTCGAGATCCCGCCGATCCACTTCCCGTGATTTCCCGAAACGGTGGTATTGCGCAGGAACAGTTGCCTGTCGAAATCGCCGTTGTCGGTAGCGTACAACGCGCCTGCGATGCCCGCCGTCGTGTTGTTCGATATCGTCGACGCTTCGATCTTGATGTTGCCGCTCGCGAGAAGCCCGGCAGAGCTGGTCTGGGTCGGGCTGCCCACGGTGGTGTTGGAGTCGATCGTCGAATACTTTACGGAAAGGTCGCCCATCGCGGCTGCGCCGCCGCCGGCGCAACCGCCGCCCGTAGTGGCAAGCGACGCGGTGTTTCCCGACAGCGTGCTGTAGTTGAATTTGAGGTTGCCCTGCGTGAAGATGCCGCCGCCGGTTGCCGACCCGTGGTCGCTGAGCGCGTAGTTGCCGCTGACCTCGACGGAATTCTTCACTTCCGCATTGCCGGCGCTCCAAGCGCCGCCGCCCCTGGCGATGCCGTTCGGCGCGGCGACTGTGTTGCCGGAAATCGTGCTCTCGACAACGGTGAGCGTGCCGTGTGCCGCGATGCCGCCGCCGGCAGCGCCGTTGGAGCCCGCCGCCCCGCTGAAGGCCTGGCTGCCGCTGATCGTCGATTGATTGATGCCAAGGTCGCCCTTCGTGTAGACAGCTCCGCCGGCTGCCGTGCTCTGCAGGCTGACCGCGTTGCAGATGGCAAGCTTGACGCCGAGCAGATACACGTCGCCCTTCGAGTAGATGCATCCGCCCAGTGCGGTTTGTCCCGCGGCTTGCCGATAGACCTGGCCGTGCGCAAGCGTTACGTTGCGGATATCCAGCGTGCCGGTTCCGGTGTGGTTGAACAGGCGATCGGGCTCCAGCACCGGGGAAGAGTTGATCTTCAGCACGTCCTTGCCGGGCCCGACGATGGCCAGGGAATTCTGGGCGATCGTGATCGACGAGCTGACCAGGTCGAGCGTTCCATTCGGGCAGCTCAGTGTATTGAGATCGACCGTGTCGCCCGACAGGGTCGCTGGCGCAGAAATGATCGCACGCAGCGAACCCGGCGCCGAATCCGTACAGCTCGTCACGTTCCAGGTGTTGCCTGCGAAAGTCACCTGCGGCGCGGCGAGTGCAAGCAGCGAAGCGATGCCCGCCGCAATGGGATTGCGACGGAACCCGCCGGGAAGGCGGGCAGCAAGAGTACTCATATTGGTTCCCCCAGTTGATCGACATGGCGGCAGCGCGATCCCCATCGCGGCACCGCTGACCCTTGGAAACGCAAAGTGCGGCAACGGCCGACACTCTTCTCCGCAGAGAACCAAATTCCATCTGCGGCACGCCCATTTTCGCAGCGCGCGTCGCTTCGGGCAAGACCGGCAGGCGCAAGGCCGCAGCGTTGGGACAGGCCCCCAGGGCGATGGAAAATGGCGACGGACGGCAACAACGGCCCCGGCGGCCGCCAACAATACAAATGACGAGTTCGCTCACCGCAAGAATGCCGTCAAAAAAACAGCACTGCAGAAACCGATCTAAGCCATCCCAAATCTTTCCTGCATGACCACCACCCCCGCCACGCGCTGCAGGCAACCCTCGATCGCAATCCGCTGATCATCGGGGCACTCGAGCAGACGGTCGAGCGCCGCGGTGACCTTGGCCATGTCGTAGATCGGCTGCGCTCTTGCCGCCTGCGACGAGAACGTGTCGCGGTAGAACGCCAGCATCGGGTCATCCCTGACGCGCGTCGGCGGCGTCGTGAACGGGTGCTTCTGGCGGTCGTAGACTTCGGGGATCAGCACATCCTTCGTTGCTTCGCGCAACACGTGCTTTTCGCGGATGCCCCTGATCTTCATGTCGACCGGCACGCGCGCGGCGGCCTCGGCGACTTTCGTATCCAGGAACGGCACGCGGCCCTCGATCGAATGCGCCATCTCCATGCGATCGCCGAGGTAGACGAGGATGAAGTTCGGCAGCACCGTCTTGGCGTTGATGTAGAGCACCTGGTTCAACGGATCGCGTCCGGCGATGCGTTGCGCCAGCGGCAGGCGGTCGAGGCCGGACAGCAACGGGTGCAGGCCCCTGATCTGCGCGGCCAGGTCTTCGCGGTACAGCGGCGCCATGCTGCCGGCCATCGCCAGGGTCATGTTCAACGTGGCAGGCAGCCAGCCGAACTGGCGCTGCAACGCTTCCACCTGCGCACCGCGCATCGGCGGCGGCAGCATCAGCGAGCGCGTGGCCGGGTTGGCGCCGACCATCTGCTCGATCAGCGCGGATTTCTCGTCGGCGCTCAGGCGCGGATTGCTGTTGACCGCGTCGACGCGAAAGTACGGATAGCCGCCGAGCATCTCGTCGGCGCCCTCGCCGGTGAACACGACCTTGATGCCGGCATCGCGCACGGCGCGGCTGAGCAGGTACTTGGCGACGCCGTGGCCGTTGAACATCGGCGTCTCGGCATGCCAGACCGCGTCGGCGTAGGCGTCGGCGATCTCGCGTCCCGTGATCGGGATCGGGTGAAACGAGGCGCCGACGTGCCGCGCCTGCGCTTCGGCGATCTTCGCTTCGTCGTACAGCGGGTTTTCGAATGTCAGCGTGAACGCGCGGATCGGCCGGTCCATCTGCTGCTGCGCGAGCCCGAGCACCGCGCACGAATCGATGCCGCCGCTCAGGTACGAGGCGACCTCGACGTCGGCGACGAGCCGCTGCGACACGGCATCACGCAGCGCTTCGCGGAAGTCGGCCACGACCTCAGCCTCGCTGCGCGTGTCGGCCGCGGTCTGCTGCGCGGTCGGGATCTCCCAGTCCCAGTAAGGATAGATGCGCACGACGCCATCCTTCGCGATCGCGTAGTGTCCCGGCGGCACGGCGCTGATGCCGGCGAAGTCGGTTTTCTCGTGCGACTTGCCGAAGCCGCCGGTCGCACCCTCGAGGTCCCAGCGCGCCGGCACGCCGAGCGCCAGCAGCGCCTTGATCTCCGACGCGAAGAACACGTCGCCGTCGACCACCCCGTAGAACAGCGGCTTGATGCCGAAGCGGTCGCGCAGCGCGATCATCACGCGCTGGCGTTCGTCGGCGATGACCAGCGCGAATTCGCCGCGCAGTTCGTGCGCGCATTGCATGCCGCGCTCCTGGTACAGGTGCAGCGCGATCTCGCTGTCGCTGTCGGTCGCGAACAGGCAACCCGCCGCGCGCAGGCGCTCGCGCAACTGGCGGTAGCCGTAGAACTCGCCGTTCACGATCGTGTGCACCGTGCCGTCGGGGCTCGTCATTGGCTGGTCGCCGTTGGCCAGGCCAATGATCGACAGGCGCGTGTGGCCGAGCGTCCACAGGCCATCGCGCGAAGCCCACGTGCCGGAGCCGTCGGGTCCGCGATGGTGCAGTGTCTTGAGTGCCGCGTCGCGTCGCGCAGGCGCCAGCGCGCGGCGCGTCATCGCCGCAAATATTCCGCACACCGGTCGTCCCCTGTTCGGTTGGGCTGATCGCGTGGAGCAGCGAGATTACACGGTTTGGGGGAGCGGAGGAATGCGTTGCGGCGACTGTTGAAACCAAACCGCATCTTTCGACGAACGGCTTGTTCTGTTCTCCCCTGCGCGAGCGCTGGTGGAATCGCGTGTCGGCTGGCGCCCGCATGCGCCGACGCCGGTTCGGTTGGCGCGCAAACCCTGCGCCGCGCTGATCGGGTGGTCTCGCCGGGATCCTCGAGCCCGGGCTGATCGCTACGCCCGCGCTTCCCGATGCCCGGGCGCAGCGCGCCGCGCCGTCACGCCGCCAGCCGATGCTCGTAGTATGGTCGTTCGCGGTCGTCGAGGATCGCGCGCATCGTCGCCAAGTCGCTCGACGCAGGATCGAGCCACGCGTCGAGGTTCTGCTGCTTGATCGGGATGATGCAGCGATCGTGTCCGGCGGCGGCGACTTCAGCCGGCGGCTCGTCGGTGATCGCGGCGAACGACAGCAGATCCGGCTCACCCGGCGCCGTCCAGCGTGACCACAGGCAGGCGATCAGCATGTCCTGCGTCGGGCGCGGACGAAACTCCAGGATGACGTTCTGTTCCTTCTCGCCGTCTGCCAGGTCGCGACCTTCCATGCGATGCCGGCTGACGTTCTCGAAGAATGCGTTGGCGGCCATGATGCCGTGCGTGTAGCCGAACTGCCGCTTCCAGAATCCGCCCAGGCTGTCTTTGCGCGCATTGTAGGTACCGGGAAACTTGCGATCGTAGAACTCCGGCGATCCTTCGATGCGGCACTGGTAGCGCATCGGCCTGACCACGCGGCGGCCGTTCTCGACGATCATCACCGGCGCGTACCAGCCCGGGAAGATGCGCGAGTCTTCGTCGACCAGTTCCGCGCGCCTGATTTCGGCGAGCTTGCCGAGACACCACTCGACCTTTTCGGACGCGATGCGCTTGTTCTCGGCCGCCGCTTTCGTCGTCTTGACCTGCAGCGCCCGCTCGGCGTCGGCGAGGCGCTTGCGCTGCTTGAACAGCTCCTGCTCGAGCTTCGTCGCCCGCTGCCGGTCGAACTCGTCGATCAGCGTCTTGATCCGGCGCTCGGCTTCGTTCTGCGGATCCGAGAACGCGGCATCCATCGCTTTGGCGATCCTGATTCTCGCGTTGGCCTGCCGATCGAAATACAGCCGCACGAAATCCTCGAACGCGATGTCGGCGCCGTACGCGCGCACGTACTTGCGATAGTTCTGCCAGACCTGAGCCGAATAGCACACGTGAGGATCCCGACTGCGAAGGGCAAATCATACGGAAAAGACACGGGGATGGTCATGCCTGCTGGCTGCCGGCGCGCCCTTCCTTGAAAGACGCCGGATCCCGGCATGCGCCGGGATGACTAACAAGGTGCATCCGGTCGTCGAAGCGCGGCTCGTCGCCGGTCGGCGCAGAGCCGGACGCAGGTTCGCCGGGATGGCGAATCCGAAAGGCGCGGAGGCTGAAGGCGGCTATTGTTGCCGCTTCAGGATCGCAGATGCCTGTCGAAAAACTCGATCGTCCGTTTCCATGCCAGCGTCGCAGCGGCTGCATCGTAGCGAGGCGTGGTGTCGTTGTTGAAGCCGTGCTCCACGCCGGGATAGATATGCGCCTGATAGCGGACGCCGGCGGCTTTCAGGGCCTGCTCGTAGGCCGGCCAGCCCGAGTTGATACGCTCGTCGTTGCCCGCGAAGTGCAGCAGCAGCGGCGCCTTGATCTTCGCCGCATCTTCGGCCGCGGGCGCGGCGCCGTAGAACGGAACGGCCGCCGCCAGATCCGGCACGCGCGTCGCCAGGAAGTTGGCCATGCCGCCGCCCCAGCAGAAACCGACCACGCCGACCCTGCCGTTTCCTTCAGGCAGGTGCTTCAGATAATCCACTGCGGCAAGGAAGTCCTCGCGCGTCTTGGTCTGGTCGAGCTTGGCGAACAGCTCGCGCGCCTTGTCCTCATCGCCGGGATAGCCGCCGAGCGGGAACAGCGCATCCGGCGCGAACGCGATGAAGTTCTCGAGCGCCAGTCGCCGTGCGATGTCCTCGATATGCGGATTGAGGCCGCGATTTTCGTGCACCACGAGTATCGTCGGCAGCTTGCCCCTGGCCTTGACCGGTTGTGCCAGGTAGCCGCGCACGTTGCCGTAGCCTTTCGGGGACGGGATTTCCACGTAGCGCGGCTCGATCCGTGCGTCGTCGACCGGTACCTGCGCGGCTTCGGCAAAGCGCGGGCTCAACGCCGACAACAGCGCTTCGCCGCTGACGCCCGCGGCGGCGAATTGCGCCGCCCGCTGCAGAAAATCGCGCCGCGACAGCAATCCATGCACATACTGATCGAACAACTTCAGCGCTTGCGGATGGAAATCGGCGGCGGGCTGGCGTGTCATCGGCAGTTTCTCGTTCGTATCCCGGAGTCGACCGGCGTTGCAGCGGAAATTGCACAAAAGGCATTTGCGTGCGGGCGGAATGGCTCGATGAAAGCGTACCCCGGCCGCCGATTGTTTTCTCTCACGAGGCCTTGGGCGGCGGCGCCGGTTCGCCTTCGGGCATGACCTGCAGCAGCACGCCCGGCGAGACCGAGATCTCGCCGGTGAACGGGCGGGTATGGGCAGCAAGCAGCAGGACGGCGACGCCGATCGCCGACGAGAAGATGGCGAGAATGATCCCGTTCGCCGTGCGATTGTCGCTGTGGACCATGGCGATCGTGACCAGGGTCAGGCCGCCCAACAGCAACAATGCGCTCCACTTGACCCAGTTGATCGACGATCGGCTCAGGATGATGCGCTGGCGGCGCGCCTCCAACGCGGTTTGCAGCGCGGCGGTCATCTCGCGCTGGGCGACGGTCTGTCCGTCGCCGTGCGGTGACAGCGCAAGCGTCAGCGCGAGCGCTTCGGCCAGAGGCGCGGGGGCGATCGTCAAGGTGGCACCTTGCCGCGCCATCGCCGGCCACTCCTGCGATACGGCTTCCTGGATGTAACTGCGCACGAGATCGCGCAAGCGCGTCTCGGGCTCTCCGGGAAACGCCCCGGCAAGCAGCACGGTCGCGCGCAGCGCGCTCGCCTCGCGGTTGACGGCAGAACTCGCGCGCTCGGCTTCGCTCCACACCTGCGAGGCCAGGAACGCGACGAGCAATGCAAAGATGACGGACAGCGGCGGCAGCATGCCGGGCGAAATCGCCTTGAATGCGCGTGCACGCTCGCCGACCGCCAGCGCCATGATCGACCAATGGATTGCCGCAGTGACCGCGTAGATCGCCGCAAGGATCAGCGCCCCCATCCACGGGACCGGGAGATTCAGCAGCCAGTCGCTCATCGTGTTTCCCCGATTGATGCGTCCTGCAGAAAGTCATGGGCCGCCCGGACGCCGGCGCCCGCGCAAGATGATGCCATACGGAACGGCCGTCCGAAACGACGCGGCCATTTCGCCGGAGGGTCGCCGAAAATCCGTTCGCTCTCTGACGTATTGAACGGCAAATCCGCACGGGCCGCCCGTGCTTGCCGGCACGCGAAGCGTGCCACGCCTGGCTGATCGAAGGCTCTGCCCCGAACAGCTTCGCGACAGTTCAAACAGAAACCCCTCCGACCTAGCGTTCGAGGCCGGCGATCACCGCGCCTCGACATGACGAGTTGGCGTTGGCCCGCGCGCGCAAATAAACACAGTCCGTTTTTCAAATAGAATCCGCCCGATGAAGACGCAGTCGGAGCGCCGATGCCGATCGGGCGCGTGAACACGCTGGTCATCGGCGGCGGCCAGGCCGGCCTCGTGATGAGCCACATGCTTGGCCAGCGCGGCTGCGAACACCTTGTGCTCGAGCGCAGCCGGGTTGCCGAGCGCTGGCGCAGCGAACGCTGGGACGGACTGTATTTCCAGTTTCCGAACTGGTCGGTTCGGCTGCCGGATTTCCCGTTCCCGCACGGCGACGGCGACAGTTTCGCCAGCAAAGCCCGGATCGTCGAATTCCTCGACGCCTACGCCGCGTTTGTCGCCGGGCCGATCCGCTGCGGCGTCGCGGCGACGGGACTCAGGCTCGCCGACGGGGGCTCGACATTCATCGTCGACACATCCGCCGGATCGATCGAGGCCGAAAACGTCGTCGTCGCAACCGGGCCCTATCAGCGCCCGAAAATTCCGCCGCTGCTGGACGGCGAGCCATGCCTTTTCCAGGTCCACGCGAGCGGCTACCGCGCGCCGGACCAGCTTCCAGGCGGCGCGGTGCTCGTGGTCGGTTCGGGTGCATCGGGCGCACAGATCAGCGACGAGCTGGTGCGCGCCGGCAGGAAAGTCTACCTGTCGGTCGGACGCCATCGGCGCATGCCGCGCCGCTACCGCGAGCGCGATTTCATCTGGTGGCTGCAGGCGCTGGGGCTGTACGACATGAGCGTGGAGCAACGCGGTCCGCCGTTGCCGCAGCCGCTCATCAGCGGCGCGTACGGCGGGCAGACGATCGATTTCCGCGAGTTCGCCGCGCGCGGCGTCGTTCTTCTCGGCCGCGTGTCGGCGGCGCACAACGGCGTGCTCGGCATCGCGCCGGATCTTGTCGAAAACCTCGCGGCGGGCGATGCCGCGCTCGACGGCTTTCTCGACGCGGCCGATCGGCACGCCGAAACCGAAGCGCCGGATTTGCCGCATGATCCGGCCGCGCGTCGCAAACGGCCGGATCCGGACTGCGTGACGACGCCGATCGGTCAGCTCGATCTTGCGCGCTGCGGCATCGGCGCCGTCGTCTGGGCCACCGGTTATCTTCCGGACTTCGGCTGGATCGGCCTTCCGGTTCTCGACGAAAGCGGCGTACCAGTGCACCGCGATGGCGTCACTGCGGTTTCCGGCTTGTATTTTCTCGGTCTGCAGTGGCTGGCCAGGATGAAGTCCTCGTTCCTCTCCGGCGTCCACGAAGACGCAGCGCGACTGGCCGACCACATCGCGGCGCGCCGCTGACGCCGCACTTCGGATCGGGTGCTGCGCTGCCGCACGCAGCGCCGGTCAAAGTGCCGTCGTCAGCCTGTCGCCCTGCTCTGCCGCGTACTGCCACAGCGACGGCCAGTGCTCGCAGGCATCGGCCATCGTGTCGAGCTCGCCAGCGAGCGCGCGCGCGCATCCGGCCGCGTCGATGTCCTGCGGCCATTCGGCCAGACGCGGTGCGGCATTGGCGGCGAGCAACTCCTTCGAGTTGGCCTGCACGATGGCGCGAACGTCGGCGCGCCAATACAGCGGCGCGGCGGCCGTCGCCTCGAGCTGGCGCTGCAGCCGGTCGATGATGCCGGCGTGCACAAAACCGCGGTATTCGGTCAGGTTGTCGATACGCTCCCTGACGCTGGCGCGCGCAAGGTCGCGCATCACCTGCGCCAGCAGGGTCAGGCGCTGTGCGGGATCTTCCGCCTTGAACAGTCCGAACTGCCTGGCGGTGAATTCGCGCAGGAAATCGTTGACGCGCGGCTGGCTCGCACCGTGCGTATTGGCGTAGCGCTTGCGCAGGGATTCCTGCACGTGGCCGATCGCCACCGGCAAATCCAATGCCACCGAATCGGGAAGGCAGTAGCGCGTGAGGGCACTGCCGAGGCTGTCCTCGGCGCGTCCGACCGGATTCGTGCACGGCAACATGATGCTGTTGTCGAGTGCGAACGGCGTGAAGCCGGCGACTTCGACCACGCGCGCCTTGTCCGCGCCATACAGCACGAAGTGGGCGTCGACATTGCGGGTGTAGCTTTCGCGATCGCGCCAGAATTCCTCGCGCCCGGCCGGATCGATCGCGTGGTAGAGCCACAGCGTCGACTCGCTGCGCGAGCTGCCGTAACTGCCGTGGTGTGTCGTCGCGATGCGGGCGTCGGGCTTCAGCAAATCGAGGCGGCCCAGGTTCAGGCCGCGCAGCGCGTCACGGCGGAGGCCGTAGCGGCCGTTGACGCATGTTGCGAGTGTCTGGCCGCAGGATTCCAAATGCAGTTCGAACGGATCCTCGTCGATTTCACTGCCGCTGCCGAGCGCCTGCTCCATGCTGGCATAGAAACGTGCATGCGCCGTCGCATCCGGATCCGGATCGAGCCCGGCGCCGGCAAACTCGGGCCGGCGCAGCGGCAGACGCAGGTCATCGTCGAGCAGGATCATGCGTGCACCGGCCGACAACAGCAGCGCGAGATTGCGGCTTCGCCCGCCGCCGAAGCGCTGCGCCTGCGGATGCGCGTCGCGCAACAGCATCGCCCGCGCCGCGTCACGCGCGCGCGGATGGGCCCGCGCGAGCGCCTCCACCAGCCTCACCGATTCGGATCGTCCGAAGTAGCCGACCTTGCAGCCGGTCGAGCGCGCGAACTCGCGCAACAGGTCGCGCTGCTCGTTGACGCTGGCCGCAAGCGACGAATCATCGATCAGGACATAGCGGCGCCTGGCGCGATGGCGCCGCTCGTAATCGGCCAGCGAGGACAGCAGATGGGCAAGCCGGTCCGGTCGGTCGCAGGCGCGGATGAATACCGCGCGCAGCGGCGGCGCGGCACGCGGCGCCGCGTCCTGCAGGCGCGCGATGAAGGCATCGTCCGCCAGCAGCAGCTGGCGCTGCACAAGGCCTTCGAGCACGCGCCGCACGTCATCACGCTTGCCGGCGAGGCCCGCAACCGTCGCCTCGATACGCGCCGCGTGCTCCTCGAGCGTGCGGAATTCGCGGCACAGGTCGAGCGCCTGCAGCACCTGCACCGTCATCACGTGCGACGCGCCGCTGCGCTTGACCACGAAGATGCATTCCTCGCTCGACAGCGATGCGACACGGCCGTCCTCGGACGCGTACATCGGCGCGTTCGAATCGGGCATCGCCAGAAACGTTCCGGCCGGCAGCGGGTAATCGATCCGGTAATTGATCTCTTCCATCGTGGCCCCGTTACGCGCCGCGCGCCAGCACGAGAGTCGGGCATCGGTCGGCCAGTTCATGGCGGCCCCACGCACAATCGACTTCGTCGAAGAACACCCCCAGAGTTTGCCTCAACTCGGCCAGCGTCGGCAGGAAATAACGCGACTCCATGCCGCGGTACGACTCGATCCCGACGATCTCCGGCGCGGTCCAGCCGCGCATTCCCGCGAGGGCCCCAGGCAGCGGCGGCATCGACGCCCATGCCCGCCAGATATCGTCGAGCCGGCTCCCCGCGCCGCTGGCGCCGTGCAGCGCTGCCAGCAGCCGCAACTTGAGCGCGTGCACGCTGCCGATCCGGCCGTGCGCGAACGCGCGCTCGATGTCGGCGACCGGCTCGGGCCGGTCCGGCCGCAGGAACACGCGAATGACGAAGCGCCCTGCCGGCCGCAGCACGCGGCGGACCTCGCGCGTCAGCGCCTCGTAGCCGTCCGGAAAGCTCATGAGCGCATAGCAGCCGTCTCCTGCGACCAGGTCGATCGAGTCCGACGGGATCGGCATCGTGCACCAGTCTGCGACGACCACGCGCGAATTGGCCGGGCCGGCTGCCGGCGGCCACAGTGCCTGGATCATGGCCGCGCTGTGGTCCACGGCCGACAGCGTGACATCGGCCGGCCAGGTGCACGCGATGATTTCCGGCGTAAGGCCCAGCACCACGACCTGCGCGGCGTCGCCCAGGCCTGCCGCGACACGCTGTACCACGGCGGTGTCGTCGGGCGACGGGCGCAGCGGCGGCCCGAAATGCGACCATTGCGGGACGATCCGCGAAAAGTGATCGCGTGGCGTTGCCGGTGTCTGCCTATCGTCGGCCATCATTTCCTCAACATCGAGTGGAGACCACGCGCCAGGTCCGCATTGGAAGCATCGATCTCGGGGCTCGGCGGCGGCGAACCGGGCGTCTTGTTCGCGTCGAGCAGGATTGCTTTTCCTTCACGCACCACGAAATCGAACTTGCCATAGTCGAACCCGAGCCGTTCGCGCTCGGCGCGCAGTTCGTCCGGCACCGTTGCCGGTTCGCGCGCGACGATGTTCGGGCCCTTTATTATCGGCTGTGTGCCGCAATAGCGCGTGCAGCGCTCGCGGTCCGCGAAGAACACCCAGATGCGCAGCCAGAATCCCCGTGCATCCTGTTCCGGAAGAAAGCGTTCGACCACCAATCCGGGATTGTTCCAGACGTCGGCGGGAACCTCGCCGGCCGAGCGCAGTATCGGATACGGCTGGGTAGTCGAAACGACCGGGCCCGGCGCCAGATCCACCGGCTTGCCCTCGCGGCGGAACTGCTCGACGGCATTCATTTCCGGAATACCGCTGTAGTTGAGGTCCGTCTTGACGATTACCGGTCCCGTCCATCCATCGTTCGGCTTTACCAGGTTGCGGCTGACGCGCGTCTTGCGGATGTCGGTTGCCGCGCCGTTCACGACGACCGGGTAGCGCCTGCATGCCTCGGAATACGCCACCGGCGTGACCGAGATATCCAGGTGCAAGACCGCGATGTCGCCGTCAGGCCAGTTTCCCAGCCCCGCGGCTACGCTGACGGTGTGTCCGGCGTCGAGCCAATGACTGGCCAGAGTACCCAGCAGGAATTTCCGGCTCCGAAAATTATCGTAGGCGTGCGTGATAACGACGATGTGCGCCATGGATCGGAATGCCGGGCCCCGGGAGCAAAGCGGAGTCCGGGTGCCTGTCTCGAACAAGGACCCAACGGAAACCGTATTGCGATGCGCGCAATTCTACTCCGTCGGCGCTTTCGCATCCTGCGCCGGACGCATTTTGCCGTCGCCCGCATCGTCCATGGCCGGCCGGGCGTGGGCCTGCAACAGCCAGATCGCATTGCCGAGCACCGCGCCGGTCAAGGGATCCTTCTGCAGCGCCTGAAGACTGCCTTCGCTGCAGTACCGTCCGCCGCAGGTGATGAGGCTGATGCGGACCCGGTCGCCTTGCGGCGGCGGCGGCCGGTGCGACTCCGGCGCGCCGAAGCGCTGCTGCAGGCGCCGGGCAACGGCGACGAGTTTGCGTGCCCTTGCGGCAACGCGCGACCCGTGCGACTCGAACAAGGAAGCCGCGCCGGAATGGCGAATATGGCAAACGCCGCCGTCCGCCCAAACCGCGAGGGTATCCTGGCCGCGCACGAGCGGAAATTCGACGATCACTGCCAGAACAGCCCCGCCGACAACCTCGTGCCCTGTCGCGCGCAAACGCTCACAGGCGAGCGCGCGCAGGCGACCGGGTGCATGGTCGTCGGCGATCAACCCCTGCAGGATCTCCAGCGATGGCGGCTCGGCCAGAACGGCTGCCCACGGCATGGCCGTCGCGGTCGGCAGATCGCGACGGAACAAGGCAAGGCTGTCGCAGAACAGCGAGTTGTAGAGGAAGTCGGCGTCGAAGTCCGCGTACGGCTGGAAGAAGTTCCACTTCGATTCCACGTTCGACGCGGCGCTGCCACCGACCTCGGCAACGGAATTGTTGAGCATTCAAGACCCTGGCCGCTGGATAACCCAACTGGAATAAACTCCCCGGCAGGCCGATAGCGAACATCCCTTTTACCGAGTCCGGAATTGACCCGCCCATGGACAACGACAACGCCCCCTATCACGCGCACATCTATTACACGACCGGAACGCGCGCCGCGGCCCAGGCCCTGCAGCAGCGGTTTCTGGCGGCCAAGGGCTCCGGGGAAATCCCGGGCCTGCTGTTCGTGGGCGCGTTGCGCGATCGCAAGGTGGGCCCGCATCCGATCCCGCAATTCGAGATCCACTTCCCGCGCGCAATGCTGCCGCTGCTGCAGCCGTTGCTGGAAGCCTCGGGTCTTACCGTGCTGGTGCATCCGCTGACCGACGACGACCTCGCCGATCACACGACGCTCGGCCACTGGATCGGGCAACCGCTGCCGCTGCCGCTGGATCTCGCCACGCTCGATCCACCCGGCATGAACCAGGGCATCGCGCGCTACGGCAAGACGGATTTCTGAGCGGTATCGCGTCGGCCCGGAACAGCCCCCTCCGCAAGGGTGTCATTGCCGCAGAAACGGCCTTGCCTCTTGGCAGAGCCGGGCTCCCCGCCTCGTCTAGCTCTTGCGCCGCAGCGCCTGGTTGACCACTTTGCGGATCAGTGCCGGGTAGTTGATGCCGGCCTTCAGCGCGGACTGCGCCAGCTCGTCGTCCTTGGCGATGCAGGGATTGGCGTTGGGTTCGATCACATAGACGTTGCCGGCCTCGGTCACGCGCAGGTCGAAACGTGCGTAGCTGCGTATGTTGAGTGCGCGATAGGCGCGCCGGCAGACATCGTCGATGCGCTCCTGCAAGTCCGGCTCCAATGCGTTGGCGAAATGGTTCTTGATGCCCCAGCGCTTGCGGTAGTTGTCGTCCCACTTGGCCTTGTACGTGGCGATGCGCGGCTCGTCTTCATCCATCTGGCCAAACGTCATCTCGCGCGCGGGAAGTATCCGCAGCGCGCGGTCACCGATGATGCTGACGTACAGTTCGCGCCCATCGATGTACTCTTCGGCGATCGCATCCAGGTTCATGCGCTCGTGGATCATCTGCACGCGCGCAAGATAGCTTGCTTCGTCGTCGACGATCGAGGCCTGCGAAATGCCGCGCGAGGCTTCTTCGGTCAGCGGCTTGATGATGCATGGCAACTTCATCGTCTTCGGAAGCCACACCTTGTGGCCGCGGTAGAATGCGTGGAATCGCGGCACGCGCACGCGGTGGAAACGCAGGATCTTCTTGCACAGCCCCTTGTCGTTGCACAGGAACAGCGCGCTCGAACTTGCGCCGGTGCACGGCGCGCCGAGCAGCTCCATCGTCGCGACGATGTTCTTGTCCCAGTGCGGAGCATTGCGGAACGTTTCGCAGAGATTGAAGATCACATCCGGCTTGACGTCGCGCACGGCGTCCAGCAGCGGCCGCACGTCGTCGAACAGGCTGAGGCGGTGCACCTCGTAGCCGCATTCGAGCAGCGCCTGATAGACATCGTTCTCGGTATAGCTGCCGTCCGGATCGGCAAATTCCGCGGCGAAGTCGTAGTCGGGCTTCACCGCATACGGCAGGTCGAAGACCATCAGCACACGGGTGGCCATGGCTAGAGCTCCCCACGCAGTCGGGTGGTATAGCGGTAGTTCATCATCAGCGTCGTCAGGTAGGTCGCAAGCTGCAGCAGCGCCACCGTATCCGGTTCCGCGGTGACCAGGCGCAAGGCGCGGCTGCGCTGCAGCACCGCCTTGTATACCTCGTTGACCATGAAGCGCCGCTCGCCGGTCCAGTTCGACACCGTTGTCAGCAGCGCCTTGCGATGCGACTGCAGCAGCCTGGCGACTGCGCGCCGCGTTTCATCCTTGGCGGTTCCCTCACTGAACATGCGACGCAGGTTGGCGTCGTGGAATTCGGGGAAGTCCTCCGCTTCGGTGATACGGCGCTTCTGGTAGTAGCGCTTGAGCGTGCTGCGGATCGCCGCGATCTTCCACAACTGGCGACCGGTCGCACGCAGCGGCGGCTTGCCGGCGATGCTCGCCATCAGCCTGTCGACGAACAGCAACTTGTCGAGCGCTTTCCAGCCGGCGTATTTGCTGCGCCAGTCCAGTCCCGGCGTCAGCCAGACCGCGAAGGTCTCGACGAAATCCTCGTCGGGGTGGTATTGCGCGTAGTAGTAATCGAGGTGACGGACGAAGCTCTTGCTGTACGGACGGAAGCGATACGTTTCCGGGTAGGCCTCGGACGGGTGGCCGAACACGCGCTGCCAGCTGCGCTTGCGATTCAGATCGTAGGCATACGTGAGCGCATGGCCGCATTCGTGCCGCAGCAGCTTCATGCACCACTCGTGGTTGTCGCCTTCGGCCTCCAGCAGCATCTTCTTCTGCAGCTTGATAAGGCGTGGATGTGCCAGGTAGAACGGGATGCCGATGACCGGCTCGTTCTCCGGCGTCAGCCATTCGTCGGCCAGGTAGCAGCGCGGAGCGAACGGAATGTTCCTCGCCTTGAGCTCGTCGTACAGCTGCGCGATGCACGCTTCCAGCCACGTGCCTTCGATCCGCACCGGCAATTCCGACAGGCGCAGGCCGAGCAGTTCCTCTTCGGGAATCGTCGCCAGGTCGATCGCCGGCCTTGCGGCCGGATCGATCCGATCCTTTGCAGCATCCTGTTCGGCGGGCATTTCTCTTCGTCCTCCAGGCGTGGTGCGGCTCTTGCGCATCGGTTTGCTGCTCGGACCCGGCACCCGACGACGATTCCTTCCGGCGACAAAATGCCTCGTCAACCTGCCGAACCGGGAAACAGAATCAGCGTGCCCTTGCAGACGGGACACCGCATCTGCATTGTTGATAGTGGGATCGCAAGATGCAACAGAAAATGAATCCGGACAGACAACGCCGACCGGGTAACCGTACGTATCAGCCAGGCCGGCGCGCGGAGACGATCTGCCCGACCACCGGTGTATTGCCTTCCGTGCGGATGATGGCGTCGGCTTGTTCGATCGCCACGAATCCGGCTGCCACGAGCGCGGACTGAACGTGCTCGGGGTGCTGGCTGTAGCGTCCGGTCGGATGCAGGTGGCTGCCGGGGTGTTCGGATTTTTCGACCGAGAACACAAGCAGTCCGTTTTCTCTGAGCGACCGTGCTGCCGAGGCAAGAATGGCACGCAGATCGCCGAAGTAGATCAGCACATCCACGAGCACGCAGACGTCGAAGGACTCCGGGTGCGTCGCGAGAAACCCGCCCAGCTCGCCCTCGACAAGCCTGTCGTACAGACCGGTGTTGCGCGCTCTGTCCAGCATCCCGGGCGATAGATCAACACCGGTCAGTTGCCGTGCACAAGGTCGCAGCAGAGGCGCCGACAGTCCTGTACCGCAACCGCCGTCGAGCACGTCGAGGCGCTTGTCGGATCGGGACAACCTGCGTGCCAGCACTTCGGCAATCAACTCGGGCCCGCGGTATCCGAGCGAGCGGATGTGCTTGTCGAACTCCGGTGCGTACGCGTCGAAGCTTGCCTTGACCTCGGCATCGGGCATGCGTTCGGGCATCTGTCCGCGCTCGAGCGCTCCCAGCATGAACGTCGCAGTCGGGTGCCCCGGCACGGCCTCCAGCCAACGCCGGTAGGCCTGACGGGTACGGCGCAAGCGCACGCGTGACAGCAATCCCGACTGTTCGATCTGCAGCAGCACGCGACAGAGGCTGTCGTGTGCCGGACTGAACGCAGGATCGATCGCAATCACACGCTCGTAGGCGTCGGCTGCCTGTGAAAGTTCTTCCGCGCCTGTCAGCGCATTGGCCAGTGCCAGCCAGGCGACCGTACTGTCCGGTGCCAAGGCGGTAGCCTGCCGGCCGGCGACGACGGCCTCGACGTGACGACCGAGCTTGCGCAACGCGATGCTGTGGTTGGAATGGTTGCCCGGATCAGCCGGACGCTCTGCCACGAGGCCGCGACACAGCGGCTCGGCTTCGTCGCTGTGATTGAGTGCCATGAGCATGTTGCTGAGGTTCTTGCGGATGTCGTAGTCGTCGGGACTGTGCTCGAACGCCTGGCGTATCAGGGTCAGCCCCTGTTCGCTGTTGCCGTCCATGTGCTCGAGCAAGCCCAGAAAATGCAGCGCCTCGGTGAGCTGTGGCTCGCGCTTGAGGATGCGCTGATAGCTGCGGCGCGCTTCGGCCAAACGCCCCTGACGGAACTCGACCTTTGCCGCATCGAGTGCCCGCAACAGGGCCGGGTCTGCGCCACGATTGCCGTCTAATTGCTGCACGACAAGGTAGCGGGGTCCTCGAAGCCATTCGTGAATACCCGGTCCGAGGTCGCAAGTACCTGGAGCACCGAGGTCAGAAGCAGGTCCGGGACGGAAATGCCGTCGCTTACAGTCAGCATGAGTTGCAGGTTGCCCGGTTGAACGGGCGCGGTGCCGCCGATCGTGCACTGCAAGGCACCGGGGGACGGCGTGCACGATGAGGTCAGCGAGGACGGCAGGCCGCCCTGAACGGCATCGGCGTCGTGCTGGTAGGAGAACGTACCTGTCAGCGCATCGCCATCGGGATCTGTTGCCAGGTACTCGACCGTCGCGATTGGCGTACCCGCTGTGCGCGCCTGGGCGTTGCACATCACCACGCCGTTCGGGGCCTGCGGGCAGGAGCAAGCGTTCTTGGGGTCAACTGCAAGCTTCGGCCGAGGTGCCATCGCCAGAAAAGCCTGTTCGCGCAAGCGAAGCAGCGGGTCTTCCGCGGGCCAGCGGCCGGTCAGCTGTTGCAGGCGTCGACGCAGCGCGAGCTGTTCCTGCACGGGAACCTGCACGCAAGACTGTTGGTCAGGCAGGTACAGCACCACACTTTCGGTACGCAGCGACGGGTTCGTGCAGGCGCGCTGCAGAATGCTCGACGCCAGATACCGGCCCGGCTGGACTTCGATGAAAGCGGGCAAGCGATGCCCGAGCAGACTGCGGCCCGACAACAGTATCGCGGCTTGCGGCGCCTCGCTCTTCTGCTCGCCGGCAGCAACCGCCCTCGCGTGCAGCGGGAGCATGCCCAAGGCAATGCCGAGCAATCCCGCAAAGCGCATCGCGGATTGGCCGCACGCGCGCATGAGATGAGATTCCCGTCTCGCGTTCAGAACGGCGAGATGGGGCCGAGCGTCTTGCTGAAGGCAGAGCACTGGGGAGAACCTGCCGTGGGCGTATAGCAGTACGAGACCGCGTTATAGCTCAGGCTCAGTGACTCGACGGGCCTTTCCGTGCTTGCGCTACTCTGCCAGGAGGACACGAATGCGCCGCTGAAATGGATGGTCAGATAAGGGGTCGCGAGGCAGCAGTCCTTGAACTGGCTGTACTCGGCCGTGAACGTCTTGCCGACGACCAGAAGCGAGAACAGCGGGCCTGACGCGCTGTCGGCTTGCTTGGCGAAACTGATGTCCGACAATGCGATATTGGGAGGAGTCCCGGTCAAGGCACTATTGGATGCGCCCCAACTCCAGGACAGTATGTCGATGCAGCCCGCCACGACGGTACTGTCGCCGGGTGCAGACGCGATGCACAACACGTCCGAATCGGCGAAGGCCGAAGTGCCATGCAAGCCGAGCAACCCCAGAAGGAAAAGCCAGATACTCTTGATCGGACGCGACATTGCCGTGATCCTCTCGCCCAGCATCGACTGGGCCGCTTGATCCGAGCATACGCGTTCGAGGCGTAAATGGACAGGATGCGGGAGAAATCCGAAGTGGAACTCACGGTTTTTTTGCACGCCTTTGCGTGCTGCCCAACCTGTCTGAAACAAGTCTGCGCTCGTCTATCAGAAGACTCCTCAAGTGCGCAGGATTCGAGAGTTCGTCGCGCTCAAACGCATTGCAGGGTGTGTCGTGGCATCCGGCGCGCCAGCCGAGACTGGCGGCCTTTATCGCATACTCGTCGGCGAGCGTTCGCCGGACCCACGCGCTTTCGATGTTCTGCGGGTCGACCGGTACGGGCGTGTTACGAGGGGCGTGTATCAACACTGATCGATCGACCGCACACGCCTCGCCAACAAATGGCGGCGACAGGTAGAACGGCGATACGTGGAAAATCGGCAAGCGTGCGCCGGCATCTTCGACGAGACGTTCCAGTGCAGGGTGAAGGCCTGGAAACGTGCGGAGCATCGGTTCTCTTTTCCACGCCTTTGCCCGCACGAATGAAAAGGCCGCAGCGAATTGCCTTGCGGCCCTTCATCCGGTTGTTCGCCCTCACCTCGTCCCGTACTCGGTGAAGACGAAGTCCCGGTTCTTGGCCAGCGTGTGGCACGCGGCGCCGCACTTGGCGTCGTTGCCCTGCGGCGGCGAGTCGGTCGATGTGCCTGGCCTGAAGGAGTCCGACGCTGCGTCATATTCGAACTCGGCGTAGCCCCATCCTCCGCTGTCCGCGAACCGCTTGCTGTCTTTCACCATGAAATCGACGTCGTGCTGCGCGCCCGGCACGGTCGGCTGCCCGGGCTCCGCCTCGTTCTTCCTCGCGTTCCAGTGGACCTTCGCCATCCGCGCACCGTCAGGGAAAGGCTTGCCGTTGCCCGGGATGCCAGCCTTGTAGGCGTCGATCATCGCCGGATTGCCGAGAATGGCGGCGAGCAAATCGCCGTTATGGCTGACGGCAATCACCTGCCAGCCTTCGTAGCCCCTGAATTCGGAGAAGGCAAGCCCGTTCGGCACCTTGACGCCGTACTTGTCGCGGCCCGCTGAAAAGGCAGCCCCCGAAGCAAATACGACGATCGAAACGACAATACCCAGACTGATCAGCATGTTCCTGCACTTCATGTCGCGCCTCCGCACTCGAGTCGATGATCGGGAAGAAACAGGTTCGAAGTACACTTTTCAAGATGGGCGCCCCGTCGGAACCGAGGTTTCCGGCGAGCGAAAACGTCCGTGCCACTGACTCCTCCTTGCTGCCGTGGCGGACGAACGGTTTCGCCTGGAAGTCTACTCCTGCCGATGTTCCGGACCTGTCTACAGGCAAGCCGGCCGGCAGCAGCCTGACGAGACCTGGCTGGTGCTGGCGTTCCGCGGCACCACTTCGTTCTCCGCCCGGTTGTTCGCTTGGAAGGCGGTACATCGTTTCAGGCACTGCATGGCCTGTTCGCGCCAGGCAGGAGCCCCCGATGAAGACCCGACCCGAAGCCTTGTGCCTGGCGCCGCTCGCCGCCTGCATTTCATCGCTGTTCGGACTCGCCACAGCGACTCCGCTCTGGGCGAGCACGACGCACACCATCAACAGTTGTGACGACGGCGCATCCGCCGCAGCCACTCCGGGCACCCTGCGCTACGAAATCACGCATGCTGCACCGACCGATGCGGTCGACGTCACCGCCATTCCGGCGGTATGCGGCACGAGTTACATCACCCTGTACTCGGGCGAAATCCCGGTGACGCAAAGCACGCTGGCGATCTACGGATCCGGCAAGGAAGCGATCCGCACCATTTTCGGCCGCGTGTTCAAGCACTCCGGCACCGGCACTCTGTCGATCAGCGACCTGACCATCGAAAGCGGCGAATACCTCAGCAGCTACAGCAACAAGAATGCCGATGGCGGCTGCATTTATTCGGCTGGCAGCGTCACGCTCACCAATACCAGCGTCATCGACTGCCTGGCCTGGCTATACAAGCCCGGCAGCGGAAGTCCGCAGGCGCGCGGCGGAGCCATCTTCGCCAAGGCAAACGTTACTCTCACCAACAGCAATATATCGGGCAACGTAGCCGACGCCGTGTACGACAGCCTGGCCAGCCCGGAGTTCGAGACGATCGGCGGCGGCATCTATGCGGCCAGTGTTACGGCGAGCTACAGCACGATCTCCGGAAACAGCGCGTCGGCCCAGGAAGGATCTCTCGGCGGCGGCGTATTCACCACCGGCAGCCTGTCGGCGACGCACAGCACGATTGCGCACAATCTCGCGTCTTCGGTGCAGGCAAGCGTATCCAGGGGAGGCGGCGCGTACGTCGGCGGTTCGCTGACCCTGATCAGCTCGACGGTCAGCAACAATCGCGCCGCGATCACCGGCGGCATCATTCAATCGGGCTCGGGGTTCTATTGCACAATTACGAATTCCACGATTTCCGGGAATGTTTCATATATCCAGATCGGTGGAATGAATTTGAGCTCCTCAGCCGCGATTTCGAACAGCACGATTGTCTTTAACAAAGGAGCCGGCGTCGGTGGCGTCTTCGCCAGTGGACCGAGTCTCACTCTGCGAAGCTCGATTTTTGCCGACAATCAAGGTAGCGGAGCCACCGATTTGGTGGTCTTCGGCGTGCCAACGATTTCGGGCGAGGCAAATCTGGTGATGTCCACCACCAACGCAAGTCCTCCGCCCGGTGTGATCACGCTCTCTTCCGAGCCTCACCTCGCCCCGCTAGCCAACCACGGCGGCCCAACGCTCACCCATGCCTTGCTGCCCAACAGCCCCGCCATCGCGGCCGGCAGCAATCCGGGAAACTATCCCTACGATCAGCGCGGGCCGGGGTTCGATCGCACCCTGTCCATTCCTCCGCCGGCCGCGTTGACCTGGACCGACATCGGCGCGTACCAGCGGCAACTGGTGGACGACGAAATATTCTATGACGGATTTGGGCCGTTGCCGGGCGGATAGGAACTCGCGGCAGGAACAAGGACGTTGCCCGACTACCGGGTTCTTGATCGCCTCGGCATCCTTTGTCGAATGGTCTGTGCCGGGACGATGCGCGACGCAGTCAAGGTGCCAGCGGATGGCAACCGTCGAAGCCGGCATTGAAGACAATGTCACTCTTTTGCGCCTCGTAGGCGCCGATGTCGGCTCGTGCGCCGGAGACACGTGGATAGTCACGCGTGCCGTTCACGGCGGCAGGTCCACGTTGATCGTCGGCGAAGGGTGCCTTCGGATTGCTCAGCGGGTCGATCGTGACATCGTTGCCGGTATCGATCGCGACGCTCGTGCTCAACAGTTGATGCGTGCGTGTCAGGCCGCCGTTGTCGCGCAACGGGCCGAGCAACGGACAGGTGCCGGATATCGTGTCGCTTGGCAGGGTCGTGACCTTGGTCGCGCGGACAAGGTTGTTGGCCGGGCCCGTGTTGAACGTGACAGAGGCCGGATTGACGACGGTCAGGTCGTTGTCGGTCGCGCCGCTCGTGTTGTTCGACATCAGCGTGCTCTGCATCATGACCTTTCGCTGGTTCGCGGCATACAGGAGCACGCCGGGTGATCCGACCGTTGCCGTGTTGAACGCGATCGTCGAGTTGTAGAAATTCGAATAGAAGTTGAGGTACAGGCCGCCACCCTTGGTCGCGGCGGAATTGCCCGACACCGTGCTGTTGTACATGCCGAACGCCTGGGTCACGAAAGCGCCGCCCGCGCGCGCGCCCGAGGTGTTGCCGGAAATCGTCGACGCACGCAGCACCAGGCTTTGTTTGGTGAAGACTCCGCCGCCATCGGCTGCGGCCGGACCGGTGACGTGGTTGCCGCTGACCGTGCTGTAGTGGAACGTGACGTCGCCGCCATAGACACCACCGCCGCGCGCAGGACCGCTCGCCGCGCTCGCCGAATTTCCGCTGACGGTGCTGAATCGCAGAAACGCGCCGCCTTTCGCGAAAATACCGCCGCCGGAAGTACCACCGTTGCCGTTGGCGGTGTTGCTTCCGACGCTGCTGGCAACGCCGTACACGAAACCCTTGGCGTAGATGCCGCCGCCGAGTGCGGGGCCGTCACTGGACGCAGTGCAGCCCGTAATCGTCGTGAGGAACAGGGTTACATTGGCTCGCGAATATAGACAGCCGCCCAACGCATTGCCCTGGCGATTCACATGCCCGCCGCTGATCGTCAGTCCCCTGACGGTCAGGGTGCCGGATCCGGTGTGATAGAACGCGCTGTAGGTCGTCGGGTCGAGCAACGAGGCGTCGATCGTCACCGTGCCGCTGCTGGGCCCGTAGACTTTCAACGAATCCTGCGTGATCGCGATGCCGCCATCTCCGGCATAGAGCGTGATCGTGCTGTTCGCACAGAAGCTCACGTCGACGGTGTCGCCGGAGACCGTGCTTGCTGCGCCGATGATGCTGCGCAACGTTCCGGCACCGCCATCATCGAGGCAGGACGTAACCGTCGCCGCGGTCGCCACCGTAGCCGCCGACGGCAAGCCGAGCAGTGCGGCGATGCCGCTGGCCAGCCGCAGGATGCGCGGCGCCGCACGGTTCCAATTCGTGGTCATCAGACACTCCGCTGATGAGCACCCCTGCGCGAGGAAGATTAGACGTTTTGTTCCGCAGCGGCAACTTTGCGACGACGAAGAAGTAACTTCGCTTTGGGCAAATTTTACCGGTGCCCGGGCATTCATGACTCGGCATTCATGAATGGCCACTGTCCGACATGAACCCCGTACAACGGCCGCTTCGCAGACTTGAACCCCGGGCCGGAACGGCCGCACCAACCTATGTGCCACGCTGACGCGTGACGCCACTGCGCCTTGGGGTACGCAGCGTACCGCATGCGAACGAAGGAGGCTCAATCATGAACAGACCAACCATCATCCTCGCGTCGTGCCTGTTGACGGCTTTTGGCGCGTCCACTGCGACAGCAGGCAGTGTGCACACCATGCCGACCAACGGAACGCGAACGCACCAGACGCCGACGACCACGACCGCCAGTACCGTCCGTGGCCCGGCAATGACCGGACAGCCGAAGGCCTCGTGCCAGAGCTTCAATCCGTCGAACTTCCCGGGCCACTCTGCATCGGCGCCGGGTTCGCCGTTCAACGAAAACGGCGGCAATGCAGGCTCGAAATACGCTGGCTCGCAGCCGCAGAACTCGCGCAATACCGCGAGCGTCTCGCAGTACGATTCGGCGTGCCTGCATAGCCACTGATACGACTTTGCCTGATGCGCGCGCCGTCTCCGGCGTGCGACGCGGCTGACAGGTCGCAATCAACTCGGGCCGCGCGAGCGGCCCGTTTTTTTTGCAGGCGGTGAACCGACTTCTGTTTTGCCGTACCTTCTTTCGGCCTGTATAAAAGCGGTCTGCATTAGCCGTCGGCGAGGGTCGTTCGATGAAGATCGCTTTCATATGTGTCATCGCAGTGTGGATCGCTTCCGGCGGAACGGCTGCGGGCGCCGAGATTCCGGGTTACGTGGTCAGGGCCGTCGCGAGTCCGACGCGGACCAGGAGCGAACGCGACGCCGACGCGCACCGCCTTCCGGCCCGGACGATCGCCTTTTCCGGTGTCGCGCCGGGCACGGTGATCGGTGAATTCATCCCTGGCAACGGATACTTCACGCGCATCTTGAGTGAAGTCGTGGGACCCAAGGGCAGGATTTACGGTATCGAAAACACGAACTGGACGAATCCTGCGTTCGACCGGAAGCTAATGGGCGAGCGCCGGAACGTGTTCCTTCGATCAAGCAGGTTCGGCGAATTCGATCTTCCGGAAAAAATCGACCTGTTCTGGATTACGCAGAATTATCACGACCTGCATGTCGCCGAATACGGCCGCGTAGACGTCGCGGCGTTCAATCGCCGCGTGTTCGATGCGCTCAAGCCCGGCGGCATCTACTTCATCGTCGATCAGGCGGCAAACCCGGGTACGACCGAAGCGCAGATTTCGGCGCTCCACCGCATCGACAAGGCGCAGGTGATCAACGAAGTGACGGCGGCAGGATTCACCCTTGTCGGCGAATCCGATGCCTTGCATCACGCAAATGATGATCGCACCCGGAGCATCTTCGACGTGGTTGTCAGGGGCCAGACCGACGAATTCATGCTGAAGTTCCAGCGGCCCTGACCCTCGCGTCGCATTCCGGCCAGTCAAAATGGCGACCGACGTGAAGCCGTGGGCATCGAAATCCCGGCAATTACCGTCTCCACCCACCCCGCGCCTTGAGGGCGAGGCCGGCGAGTGTGTCTGTTCCTGGGGCGTTCGCGCTGAATTCAGACACGCGCCGGCATTCTGAAAAACGCTGGAGCGGATCATCGATCTGACGCCTGCTTTCCGTACACAGGCGCGCCAGGGGCGAATGGAAATTCTGGAGACGACAATGACGGCGAAGATCCAACCCTGCCTGTGGTTCGACAAGAATGCCGAAGACGCGGCGCACTTCTACGTCGCCACGTTCCCGAACAGCCGCATCGATGCGATCCACCACGCTCCCGGGGATTATCCCTCAGGCCGGAAAGGCGACGTGCTGACAGTCCAGATGACGATCCTGGGAATGCCTTGTCTGCTGTTGAACGGCGGGCCCGAATTCACTTTCGACGAAGCCATCAGCCTTCAGGTTGCGACGGAGGATCAGGAAGAGACCGACCGCTATTGGAAGGCGATCCTTGATGGCGGCGGCAAGGAAAGCGCGTGCGGCTGGTGCAAGGACCGCTTCGGCCTTTCCTGGCAGATCACGCCCAAGCGCCTGACAGAACTCATATCTGCGGGAGGCGAGACTGCAAGCCGCGCATTCGAGGCGATGATGGACATGAAGAAGATCGACATCGCCGCGCTGAATCGTGCGGTCGAGGGTGTCGAGAAGTAGGTTCGGCGCGCGCGAAGCGCCAATCCGGGCACGGCGAAAATCGGTGCATCAGGTCAGCTCTTCGCATGTGGCTCGCAGCCGTCTTCGGCCATGTTCAGACGATACCCGGATGCGTCCGCAGGCTGGCATTGTATTCGTCGTAGGTTTGCACGACCGGCAGCGCGAACATCAGGACCAGATAGATCAGTACCGGTATGCCGCCGGTGAATACCGACACGATCACGAAGATCGAACGCACCCATTCGACCGAGATGCCGGAATAGGCCGCCAGCCCCTGACAGACACCGAAGAACCATTTGCCCTCTTCGATTCGACAAAGCCGGCGCGGACGGCCGAATTGCACGGTGTCCGCGGTATCGCCGTTGCCGGCGTTGACCGCGCCGATCTCGTCCAGCACCACGTCGATTTCCTTGCGGCTGATCACGCGATTCTCCGGGCGCAGCGATTGCCCGAGTTTCTCGCCGATGGACTGTTCCAGATCGCGCAGCACCTCATCGTGATCCGGATCGCGCTTCAGGCGCGACCGGGCGCGGTCGAGGTATGCCTGCAAAGCCCTGTAGGCGTCCTCCTCGAGCTGAAACGCCTTCGAATGCCCGCTCAAGCTGACTTGAATCACTGTTTGCATGATGGCTTGCCCAACTCGTCGATGAGGCCAGTCAGAGATTTCCAGTACTCGCGAAACTCCGCCAACTGCTTGCGGCCCGACGCCGCCAGCTTGTAGTACTTGCGTGGGGGTCCCGTTTCGGATTCCTGCCACTCGTAATCCAACAGCTGGTCACGGCGCATCCTGCTCAACAGCGGGTACAGCGTGCCTTCCTGCGTCGCGAAATCGGTCTTGCTCAGGCGCTGCATCATCTCCGCAACATACACGCGACCGGATGAGATGATCCCCAGAATCAGGAATTCCAGCAGCCCCTTGCGCAACGTACTGAACTTTTCGGAATCCATACAGACATCAGCTACCTTTGTATACCAAGGTAGCTGTACCGATATTCGATGTCAAGTGCCTGACGACCTGGCATCCGCGCGCCAGAGCCTTCGGCGGCAGCAGCGCCTTCAACCCACGGCTTTCTTCACCAATGCGCCGATCCTTGCCTCCTCGGCGGCAGTCATTTCCTTCAGCGCAAAGGCGACCGGCCACATGACGCCGTCGTCGAGCCTGGCAGCGGCACTGAATCCGAACGTTGCGTAACGGGTCTTGAACTTCTGTGCGCTCTGGAAGAAGCAGACCACCTTGTCGCCCTGGGCATACGCCGGCATTCCGTACCAGGTCTTCGGAGAAAGGCCGGGCGCGCTGGCCATGACGATGGCATGAACCCGCCTGGCCAGAGCGCGATCCGGTTCCTTCATCGCGGCGATCGCCGCAAGTGCCGCGCTCTCCCCTTCCGCCTTGTTCCTGCTCGCGCGTGTTTCCGCCTTCAGCTCCTGCACGCGCGCCTTCATCGCAGCGCGCTCCTCGGCGGTGAACCCCTTCGGCGCTTTGCCGGTCGCTGCGGCTTTGTCGACGGGCTTGCGCAGGTTTTTCTTCGCAATCGGGCTCATGGAGGACTCCTGGTTGATGCGCCGGTCTCGAGTCTGGGCGTCCGACGCTTCGACCTTGCCCAGAACACGCTGTCGCGAGGCGACGGAATCGACGCGCCAGGCGCGCCGGGCTTCGACTTTGCGCCGTCGGATCCAAATTCCATTTTGCAACCTCGCCAACGCCAGTGGCAAATCGCAACCGGCGCGCGCACGCGGAGCAGGCTCGGCCCACCGCCCGAGCGTTCGATGTGCTTCCCGGCACCGTCACGCGTATCATGACCGCGAAGACCGGGTGACCGCCAAAATGCGGCCAGCCGGATTCGGCGCACCTTGAAGACTCTTCCGAGAGGGTCCATGACCATTCGCCATTCGATCCTTCACCTGCCTGAGATGGCTTCGATCCGTTTTCCCAAGCCTCGACAGTGCCTGTCCGCCCTGCTGCTTGGCACGGCGTTGACGTGGCAAAGCGCCGGCGCATCGCCGCACAAGATCGACGATTACCACTGGGACCAGGTCGATCGCATCGTCGCGATCGGGGACCTGCATGGCGACTACGCCAGCTACCTGAAATCGCTGGAAGCCGCGGGGATCATCAATGCGCGTGGCCAGTGGACCGGCGGAGAGACCCACCTCGTGCAGCTGGGAGACATTCCGGACCGCGGCGACGACGCGGCGAAGATCATCGCGCATCTGAAAAAACTGGTCGCGGAGGCGCCGAGGAAAGGCGGCATGGTGCACACCCTGCTGGGTAACCATGAGGCGATGAACACCTATGGCGATCTGCGTTATGTTTCGGCCGGGGACTTCGCCGCGCTCGCCGGCCGCGACTCGAAACAATTGCGCGATCGCTATTACGAGAATGTCCTGGCCGACATCAAGGCGCGCGAACCGGAACGATTCGCGTCGCTGCCAGCCGATTTCCGTGACGCCTGGAACGCCGCTCATCCGCTCGGCTGGGTCGAACACCAGCGCGCCTGGAATCCGAAATGGAATCCGAAGGGCGAGTACTACGAATGGGCGCTGCAGGACCCGGTGGCGATCCAGATCAACGACCTCGTCTTCCTCCATGGCGGCATCAGCGGCGCCTATTGCCAGAACACGCTGGCATCGCTGACCGAGGCGGCGCGCGCGGCGCTGCGGCAGAGCGACATCGCGACGCCGAGCCTGCTGACGGACCAGAACGGCCCGCTCTGGTACCGCGGCCTGGCCGGCGTCGAGCCGGTCGCGCCGCCGGAAACGGTGCGGGCGACCCTCGAACACCTCGGCGCGCGCCATCTCGTGATCGGGCACACTCCGACGCGCGGCGCGGTCTGGCCGCGCTACTCGGGGCAGGTGATCCAGGTCGACACCGGCATGAGTGCCTTCTATGGCGGGCACGTCGCGTGGCTGGAAGAAACCAGGGACGGACTCTTTGCCGGCTATCCGTCAGGCAGGATCAAGTTGCCTGCCGACGATGCGGGGCGCATCGACTACCTGAAACAGGTCATCGCCCTGCAACCGGACAACGCGGGATTGCAGAAGCAGTTGTCGGCGCTGGAGCACCCGACGCCCGGCAACGACGGCGACACGACCAGGGCGGCGGACAGCGCTGGTGGAGGCGACAGCGATCCGGCGAACGCGCCGGTGGCGCTGCCTATTTGCGGCATTTCTCCGTGATTTCGCGGGCAAACTTCCCGTCGTCGCGCAGTGCGTCGAAGCCTTTCGACAAATAGTCGCCGACCCACTCCCTGCTGCTGGAGACAAGACGGGTTTCCTTGCGGCCAAGCTCGAGTATCTGCGGTTCTAGACGCAGGAATTCGCGACGCGCCGTCTCCAGCGTTGCGTTGCTGGCGCAGAACCCGCGGTACACGCGTTCGCGGTTGCTGTGGATCTTCAAGACCGCATTGGGCACGGCATAGTGCGCATCGACCAGGCCGGATGAATCGAAGTCATACGGCACAGCGAACACCTTCGCTTGCGGGTTCGCACCGAACAATATGGTGTTGTGGCGGCTGTTGGCCGTGGGGCCGTTGAGCACGGCGAAGTCCGTGTTGCCGATCAGGTACTCGAACAGCGCCATCCGGCTGGCCTCGAGTGGCTCCAGTTGTTCCGGACTTACCCTCGGTGTGTCGAGCTTCTCGAGATGGTTGCGCTTGGCAACGTCCGAATCGTCCTCGATCAGGAAGCCGAAATGCGGCCCGTCCTTCGATGAGTCCGCACTGTCGACATAAGTGACCGCCACCGTGCGCACTCTGAAGCTGCGCTCCGTGACCAGGTTGTAGATGTGATAGGCGAGCATCTCCTTCACGGCGTACTGTTCCCACCGTTCGCCGTTGTCGCAATGCGTCGACAGCTTGAGCGACTTGTGGCCGCGAAACGGCGTGCCCGCCATGGCCTCTTTTTCGAAGATCAGCTTGATTCCGGGCAGTTTGCAGACTTTCAGCCGATTGTGGCCGCGCGCCTGGAAAGCCACCGGCACGGAGTGCTTCGTTCCGGATTCGTCGACATATTCGAGCGTTCCCGGATAGGGTTTCTTGGCGCCCTTGTTGCGCATGAATTCCTGCCACGGCGCGGTCAGCGTCAGGGCCAGCGCGGCATCGGTCGCAAAAAGCTTTGCCGGTTGCGCCGGATCGGCGCCCGCGGGTGCGGCGCAGGCAGACCCCGGCCAGAATGCCGCAGGCGCGGAGAAAAGCAGTGCGACAAGCAGTGCGACGACCGTCGCCTTCCGACAGGCAGCGGATTCCCCCGAAGGATTTGCAGGCGGGCGAGGCGAACAGCTGGTTCGTGCACCATTCAAGGGCGCTTCGAGAGCCTCACGCAACGCAATGCGCCGGCAATTCACGTCAGACACGTCACTGGTAGCTGAATGCATGCTTGCGTCTCTTTCTGCGCTCTGGGGTGACGTGAAGCGACCGGCTCAATCCTCGTCGTCGTCCTTTGCCGACGGCTCTTGCGCGTGGTGCTTGCGCTGTTTTTTTTCGGCTTTCTTGCGCGCCAGATAGTCCGACTCCAGGCCGTCGCCGAAATAGTGGACATAGAGTGTGGCGTAAGTGAAGAAAACCGTCAGCACGGCGGCGATCTCCAGGGCGCGGATTCCCGCGGCGATGCCGGTGCCGATCGCGACCAGGATGAACAGTGCGTCGAACGTGTCCTGCAGTGCGCGCCGGAACTGCACGCCGGCAACGATGCCGGCAAGGCTGAAAGCCAGTGCCAGGCTGTGCTGGACAACAAGCACGAGGCCGGCAACGATGCCAGGCAGGATCAGCACGGTCTCGTCGAGCGAATGATCATGGACACTGCCGCGGTGGATGCCCTTGTGCACCCAGGAGACCGGCAGCATCAACAACCAGGTCCCGATCAGGATGGTGGCCAGCTGGCGCGCGGAGCCCGAGCGGTCCAGCGCACCGGTGACCGAGGAGGTCTCGTCGAGGGTGCCGGTCTCGGAACTCACGGCCTGTTCGGCCTTGCCCGGGTGTTTCTCGGCCTGGACCAGTTGCTTGACGCCGCCAATCGGCAGCTGATGCGTGAAGTCCGGAAACAGGACGGCAACCAGCAACAGGCAGGCCGCCAGACCTGCGTGATAGAGAACCAGACGCCGAAGCAGGCTGACGCCGGCCCGGCGCTGCGCGGCCCAGCCATCAGGATGCCCTTCAAGGGGCATCGGATCACGATCCGGCAAAGATACCGACACGGCAAACCCTCCCCGTCACCGCAACAGGGTGAGCTTGTACTCTTATTACGGATTGGCGCAAGAGAAATTACGCGTGCGACACACTGGTAGGGGCGGAGCACAACCGGCCGGCGTCTCTTGCCCTTTCCCCATCAATGGCGGGGACAGCATTGGCTCAGGGGCCAGCCTGTCCGCCTTGCAGGCGCGCCACGCACTCGAGACAGTCCGCTAATCGTCAAAACCGTTGCCGAAGATCTTGTCGATGAATTCGAATGCGCCCTTGTCGCAGCGCCCATTGCTGATGCGCGGGAAACCGGCGCCGCGTTGATCGTAGGCGAGCAACATCCCCGCAGCGTCCCTGCAGCCTCCCGGGTCGCCGCTGTCCTGGGCCGGGCTGTTGCTGAGCAGCGCATGCGTCGGCGTCAGGCCGCCGTTGTTGCCGAGCACGTGGGAAATACCGGGATCGCTACCGGTCACGTCGCCCAGGCCCGTGAACTGGCATGGGGCAATGCCGAAGTCCGCCGTCCCGGTATTCGTCGCGACATGGTTGTAGCTCGAGTTCAACACGGCCGGGGCGTCAGTAAAGATCAGGCAATCCTGCGGGTCGGTGGGATTGGCGGTCGTGTTGTAGGCCAGGATGCTGTCGACGATCGAGTTCGGGTCCGCCGCAGCGGTATCCAGGCTAAGGCCCGCGCCGCCGCCGCCGGAATGAACAGGGTTCGTTTGCGCTGTATTCAGGACCACGGTGCTACTCGCCATGTGCAGCGAACTGCCGTTGCCGTACAGGTTGATGCCGCCGCCGTTGCCGATCGCGTGGTTGCCGCTGATCGTGCTGTTGCTGATTCGCAGCGTCGCAAACGCATCGATGCCGCCGCCGTGGCCACCGGCGGGGTCGGTCACGGAATTGCCCGAAATCGTCGTGCCGCTGATCTCGATGAAACGCCCGTCATTGGTCCCGGCAGAAAAGCCGCCACCGCCATAATTTGTCGAGACGTTGTTGCTGACGATGCTGTCGCGAATCGTGCCAGGCGAGTTGATCGTGAGCCCACCACCGCCGCCGGTGCCGTCGCTTTGATTCGACGTCACCCAGACGCGTTCCAGGCCGAAATAATCGCTGTTCGAGTTCAGCAGCAGGCCGCCGCCTCCGGCCGAATGCGTGAGCGTCGGCATCGCGTGACCGTTGATTATGGCCAGATCCCCTATCGCAAAACTCGTGTGCGTGTAGGACGAGCTGACCGGATCGAGGTCAAGCGCCCGACCCAGGCCATTGGCGTCGATGATGGTCGCCTGCATACCCGCGCCGTAGATCCCCATGCCGTGCAGCGCATCGAGGCTGCCGGTGGCGTTCGAGTATTCGTTCTGGAACTCGTCCGCATCAGCCAGCGTCAGCTTGTAGGTGCCCGCCGGTATCAGCACTGCACCGGGGGTGGCATTGCTCGCCCCGATCGCGTCGCGCAGCGAGCAGTTATCGACGTTGCAAGCGCCATCTTTGGTGTCTGTCGTCTTGGTCACGGCATACACCGCGGACGATACGACCGAGAACGAGAGCGGATTGCTACTGTTGAGTCCACCGAAAGAGCTAGCGACCAGGATTGAATAGGTCGTGCCACCGGTCAGGCGCAAGCCCGCGATGCGCGTGATCATTTCGTCGTCCGATTCACCGGCGCAGCCGCCACTGACGATGCGCAACCCGTCGGTCGGGTTGCCGGTGTAAACGCTGATGAGGGCGGAAACGGGGCTGCGGTAAGGGATCGTCAGCGTGAGGTATTCGGTCGTCTGCACCGGAGTATACTTATACCAAAGTGTATTGTTGGCCGTGAGCGGCTCGGACACTACCGGCACGCACGGCACCACGGGATCGCTGGCTTCCACCGTCGCCAGGTACATGTTCGGCTCGCTGGTGACGAAGGGCAGCGAGGCGATCGTGGTCGCGTTGCTCCAGTTGTCGTTGCTGGGCTGCGCGCAGGCACTGCCGGCGGCGATGACTGACAAAAGCACCGCGCAGCGAAACAAAATACGCATATCTCTCCCGGACACTTTCAGTGACACGCCAACATCGGACGACGCCGCACGAAACGGCTGCGTCCCCGAAATGAAAACACTGGCAGATTACCCATTCTTGCCGCGCATGTGCATTTCATCGGCCAACCCGCGACGCGGCCGGAAAGGAGGCTCGCCTTGTCGCCTGTGCGGGCCTCACCGATACTCGCGCCATGAACTTTCTTCTCGGGGCAATTCCGCGCATTCTGGCACCTGGGGTACTGGCGCGTTGAGAACTGCTGCCCCATTCCAGCTGCCATGGCCGCCAAAGTGAACCGACGAAGCAGCACGATCCCGGCATTCCTGCTTCTGGCGGCCGTTCAGGCCGCCTTGTTCGTCGTCGCACAACCGTTCGGCAATTTTCCGCTCAATGACGACTGGGCGTACGCGCTGACCGTCAAGTGGCTGGTCGACGACGGCGTGTTCAAGTTGAGCAACTGGATCGTCCCGAATCTTCTGCCGCAAAGCCTTCTCGGCTGGCTGTGCGCCTGCCTCTTCGGTCATTCGTTTTCGGCTCTGAGATTGTTGACCGAATTCGTTTCGTTGTTGACGAGCCTGGTCGCGTACCAGTTTCTCAGGAGTTGCGGCATCGATCGACGGCGATCGTTTCTGGCCACGGTTGCCCTGGTATGTCTTCCGTGGTGGCAGGCGTTGGGCAATTCCTACATGAGCGACATGTATGGGCTGACTTTCGCACTGGTCGCTGCGTTCTATCTCGTCCGGCAGCTGGTCAGGCCCTCCGGCCGCGCGCTCGCGCTCGGTATCGCGTTTTGCGCGATAGCCATGTTGCAGCGACAGACGGCGCTGATCGTTCCGGCCGCCTTCGCGCTTGCCTGGGCCTGCTCCCGCGACATGCGTTCGGCAGGCAGCTGGGGCGTCGCACTCGCACCGCTGCTCGTGACGATCGGGACGCAGGAGCTTTATCACGGCTATCTGGCCAACGGCCCCGGAATTCCCGAGGCGAGCATCGCGACATTGGGCAGGATCTGGCCCATGACCCGGGACCTGGTGACGGCACACGACGGATCAGTTGCGTGGTTTTTGACAAATCTCGTGCAAATGTCCGGCTATCTCGGGATATTCATCGTGTTTCCGGCGGCCGCCGGATTTTACGGCCGGCCAAATCTCGCGTGGACCGCTTTCGCCGTGGCTGTTTTCGCGGCGATGCTGTCGCTGGGCTGGCTGCCGCCCTATCGGGACAACAGCGTCCTGGATGCCGCGGGCATAGGCCCCTTCACGATCGGCAATGGAATGGAGCATGCGGCACCGATCGATCGCACCCGGGGCTTGCTATGGACTCTTGCCGCTCTGCTGGCCTCGATCGGTATCGCCATTCTCGCCGCCACGATCGTGCGCACCGTGCGCGCGCTCGGCTCCTGCGGCCGGCGGCGGCGGGCGGTACTGATCTTTCTTTCGGCCCTGATCCTGATGTTTCTGATTCCGCTCGCGATCACCGACTATTCCGATCGCTATTTCCTTTTTGTATTCCCGTTCGTGCTCGCATGGCACTTCGTCGCAAGCCTGCGGCGCTCCGGCGTTGAATTGCCGCGCGCACGCCTTGCCTTGGGCCTGGTTCCCGTCGTCGCGATCGGGTTGTTGTCCGCGATGGCCGTGCACGACTATTTCGCATGGAATCGCGCGCGATGGGCCGGCATTGCCTATGCCGAGGAGCGGCTTGGCGCCAATGCGCTGACCATGGATGGCGGCTTCGAATACAACGGCTACCACAACTTCGAAGCGCGGGCCCGCCTGTCGCGCGCTGCGGGGAAAAACTGGTGGTGGGTCGATGACGACAGGTATCTCGTCTCGTTCGAACAGAAGCCGGGCTATGGCACCATTCGCCGGGAAGCCGTGGACGCATACTGTTCCTGCATTCCGCGCTTCGTGTTTCTCGAGCAACGTCTCGGGGAAAGTCGAGACGGAGGAGACGGAACGGGTCTCTAGCTCTTCGAAAACCGGCCAGCACGGCGAGCCAGGACGGCGCCGAACGGCATTTCCTTGCCAGGCTAGAAGATCTGCTGCAGGCTCTTGGCCTGCGGCAGCAGCAGGCGTGCGCCGTCGTCGGTAATCAGCATCTCGTCTTCGGTGCGAACGCCGAATTCGCCGACGATGTATATGCCGGGCTCGTTGCTGAACATGTTGCCCGGTGCGAGCGGCCGGGTGTTGCCGCCGACGAGGTAAAACCATTCGTGGCCGTCCATGCCGATGCCGTGGCCGAGCCGATGCGTGAAGTACTTGTAGCCGGGGCCGTAGCCGTGGTCGGCGATGTAGCCGCGGGCGGCGGCGTCGACTTTTTCCGCCGGCACGCCCGGCCGTGCGGCTTTCAGGGCTGCGTCCTGCGCACCGCGCACGATCTCCCACACGGCCTGCATCTTGGCACTGGGTTGGCCCAGCACCATCGTGCGCGTGATGTCGGAACCGTAGCCCTCGACCTTGCAACCGCCGTCGATCAGCACGTTGTCACCCGGCTTGAGCAGGACGTCCCGCGTCAATCCATGCGGGTAGGCCGAGGCCTCGCCGAACAGCACGAGGGCGTCGCCCTCGACGCCGAATTCGCCGTACAGCGCGCTGATGATTGCGCCGAGCTCCTTTTCGCTCATGCCTTCGCGCAACTGCCGCTGCGCCTGACGATAGACCTGCGCGGTGATGTCGTTGGCGACCTGCATCAGCTCGATTTCGTGCGCCGACTTGACGCTGCGGCAACCGGCGGTGACCGGCATGGCGCTGCGCAAGGTCAGCGTGGGCAGGCGCTGCTGCAACTGCTCTACCGCATAGTAACGCGTCGTTTCCTCGATCCCGAGCTTCGCACCGAGCAGGCCGCGGTCCTGCATGCCCTGGCGAATCCGTTCGATCGGCTTCTCGTGTTCTTCCCAGGTGTAGAACTTGACGCCGTCGCCGAGCTTTTCGCGCGCACGCCCTTCCTCGAACTTCGGCGCCACGAAGAACGGTTCGCCACGCTGCGGCAATACCATCGCGAACATCCGTTCGCTCAGCCACCAGTGCAGCCCGGTGAAGTAGGCCAGCGACGTCCCGCCCTCGACGAAGATCGCGTCGATCCCGTTGTCCTTCATGATCCGGCGCGCCTGCTCGCGGCGTGCAATAAATTCTTCGGCACCGACCGGCCGGATGCGGTCGCGCAGGGTCTTGACCGTATCGGCGTCGAAGTGACCGCTCGCTGCTGCGGCATGCTGCTCGGCGAATGCCCGGTCCGCGCCAAGCCCGGCCAGGGCGACGGTAGTGCCGGCGGCAGTGAAAAAACGGCGTCTGTCCATGGATGTCCGATTCTGGAGGGATTCGAGGAAGCCAGTATCTCGCGGAGCCCAGCCTGTGGGAAAGGAAAATCCAGTCAGCTCGGCATTCCAGTGCTTCACCTTCGTCATCCGTCGGGCAACCGCCGATGACGGCTTTCTCGGCCCTCCGGGAAGAACGCCCGGAGCAGACGCTCACGCCGGGGAAACCGGTCGAGCCTCGCTTGCGATCGAAGGCGACGGCGGCGGCTCCGCGGTGGTGCGCCGGACCGCGTCTTGCCGCATCGTCGGCGGCGCGAACGCGCTTCGTATTCGACCGGCGCAGGCCTCTCGCTGTTCGCGCAAGACAGGAGCCTGGGTGGAAAGACCGCTGAAGTCAGTGACCGTGGCCGCGGTCGCAACCCTTGGCGTGACCCAACTGCATCAAGCGCATCAAGCGCGCGTTCGATTGCAACTGCTGCCCCTGCGCCGCAACCGTCCTGGACTGCGCCAGTTGCTGGTCTGCCAGCGGCTTTGCCTCGGCCGCTTCCTGCGCGTGGATCGCATTGCGGTTGGCCTGGTCCGCCTGCGTCGCGGCCATGCACGCGGGGCCGCCGGCAAAACCACACGCCGCTCCTGCTGCCTGGGTCGTGGCCCCGACTCTAGGCGCGTCCCGCGCCATTTGTTTTTCGCCAAGCTGCTTGAGTTGCATGTTGGTGTCGTTGAGCGCAGTGAGCGAACCGCGCATCGACTCGGCATACGGTTGCATTTCGACTGCGATCTGCTCGCAGCTCATGGCGTCGTCGCCCGGTTTCGCGCCGGAATCGTCCGCGGCAGCGTACTGCGGGCAAGACATCAGCACGAACGCGCCAGCAAGCGCGCAAAGCGGGATCAACTTGCTCATGTCACTGCCCTCCATCGCATGCGGAAATGGGATGAATGGCTCGGGCCGCAGCATCTTCGCCGCCCGGTCCGAGCCCGCGTCGAAGGTGCGGGAACGCTACTCCCGAAAATTGACGGAGTCAAAGACCCCGCTGGTTCCGGAAGGAACGTTCTTTCCACAAAAAGATGGACCTGCTTTTCTTTTCGCGCGACTGCGTCCGGCAGATTGCTGCAGGCACCAGCCCGCAAGACCTGGTCGTCGTCTGCCGCGGGAAACGTGTACTCTGGCCGCTGCCTTGCCTTCTCCAGGAGAAATCGCCATGGGCAGACTGCAACCCGCCCGAAAGGTCCTGCTGTTGCTCGCGCTGCCGGGCCTGGCTGCGGCGATCGCCGCGCATGGCAGCGAGGCAAGTCCGCCCGATGCCGAACACACCCGCACCGGGATCGCCGCGATGCTCACCACGTTCCTGACCCCGGTCGTAAACGGCAGTGCAGCCGGTCACGAGCGCTTCTGGGCCGACGATCTGGTGTATACGAGCTCTGCCGGCAAGGTCATGAGCAAGGCCGACATCCTGAAGTCGTTCGCCGATGAGCCCAAGGCCGGACCCGGCAAGCAAGAACCCGGCCCGGTGTTCACGGCCGAGGACGTTCTCGTGCGTCCATACGGCGGCATGGCGGCGCTGACGTTTCGTCTTGTCGAACACGATCCTGACGGCAAGATCAGCTACTTCCGCAACAGCGGCACGTTTCTGTGGCGACATGGGAAGTGGCAGGCGATCACCTGGCAGGCGACACGCGTGCCCGCGCAGGGCAAGTAGCACGACGATCGGCGCTCCGCCTGCGCAAGAGCGGCGTGACGGGAGCCCGACGCGACCGCAGCCCGACGCGCGCCGGTACGGCTTCGGCTTTCTCTCGTGCACTGCAAGTGCATTTGCGTGTGCGACTGCACGGAACACGTCGGCGAGTACTGTCGGCGCTCCACCATCGGACGATCGCGGCTCATCCGACGCCCGCACGCCGCGTCGAATTTGCGGGCCGCGAATTCGCGATCGGGTTGGGAACCAGTCAGGTTCACTTCCGAAGCAGCAGGCAACGCGACGACAACCTCACCGCAGAACCGGGTGAATGCGGGCCGGGCTGACCTTTGCCTGTGCAAACAATCGCTGCCGGAACCCGCTGAGTTCACGCACGCAAATGCTCTACCGGTTCCAGCCGTCGCGATATGACGCATTTCGCCGGCAAACGGCGTTTCTCGGGCTCACCGCTGCTGGAGCCACGCATGTCATATTCGCCTGCAACATTGCCGCTGCCGCTTCACCCCATCGCCGCCGCACTCTTCGCGGCCTTTTGCCTGGCTCCGTCCGAAGCCGCGGCGGTACAGATGGTCTCCAATTGCAATGACGCCGGTGCGGGCAGCCTGCGCCAGGCGGTGCACGATGCCGTGGACGGGGAGCTGGTCGACGCGACGACGCTGGTCTGCAGCAAGATCACCCTGACGACCGGGTACATTCTCGTCGGCCATTCGATCAAGATCGACGGACCGGGCGCGGACAAGCTCGCCGTCGACGGCCTGAACGACCCTGCCGGGCAGTATCCGATTTTTTACCACCCGATCACCGGGACTCTGGAAATCGATCACGTGACCGTCAGCCACGGCGACTTCTACCTGAACAGCAAGACGAAGTACACCGGCGGCGGTTGCATCTTCTCGCGCGGCAATTTGGTGCTGACCGGAACGACGGTCTCGGACTGCACGATGACAGCAGGGCCCTACTCGCACGCACGCGGCGGTGCGATTTTCGCGAACGGCGACGTGACCCTCACGCAAAGTCTCGTGACTGGCAACACGACGCACGGCGCGAGCCCGTTCGGGTACGAGATGAACACCTATTCCGGCGCGGTGTTCTCGCGCTACGGAACCATCAAGCTCGATCACAGCACGATCTCGAACAACCACGCGATCAACGGCGGAGCGATCCACTCGACGGTGACGGTGGGCGTCTACTACAGCACGATTTCCGGAAATGATGCCACCGTCGGTGGCGGCATCGACTGCCTGTGCGGGCTTCGCATAAGCCACTCCACCATTTCCGGCAATCATGGCCATTACACCGGCGGCTTGCGGCTGAGCCCGCCCGCGACGCCGCAGGCGAAATCGACCTACATCTCCAGCAGCACGTTCTCCGGCAACACGAGTACCGCGCTGGCTTCCGGCGCGGCAATGGAGATCGGCGTGCCGATAACGATCTCCTACAGCACGATCGCGTTCAACCGCGGACCGGCCAACGGCATCGAGGGTGCGCTGTACTGGTACAACGGAACGGCGAGCCCCAATCCGATGAACCTGGTCAGCACGATCGTCGCCGAGAACTTCCCGTTCGACGTCGACACGGCGACTCCCGTCGTCGGCGGCAAGGATCTCGTCACCGCTTCGACGGCGATGTTGCCGGACGACACGATCAAGGACACCTGCCCTCGACTGGAGCCGCTCGCCGGCAATGGCGGCCCGACACCGACACATGCGCTGCGGCATACGAGCCCGGCGATCGACAAGGGCTATCAACTGGTCAGTGCGACGACCGACCAGCGCGGCACCGGATTCCCGCGCTCGTTCGGCAGCAGTACGGACATCGGCGCCTGGGAATGGCAAGGAGCGTCCGTCGACGACGATATCTTCCACGGCGGATTCGACCTTGTTCCCGACGCGGTGAATTGCGATTTGTAGCGCCGAGGGGAACAGAACTCCGGTCGGGAACGCTTGCGCCTGCCCTCGTAAATCTCCTGCAGACCGGAATCGATCGCCAAGCCAGACTGGCGCGACCGATGCAGCAGTTGCGGTCACCGCCGATGCCTGACCGGCCGCTCGATCTGCGCGGCACGCAGAATTTCCAGCAAGGCCCCGGTCACGGCCAGACTGTTCCCGCTGCCAAGCATGGCCGCTTCTTCGAGAACCGTTATCCGCTTCGCGAGTGTGCCCGAGCACGAGCGCCCCGACCTTCCGAGTGTATGATGCGGTCAAACAGGGGCTTTCGATGTCACAACATGCAATGAGGGTTCTGCCGCGCAAGCCGATGGCAGCGGCGGTAGCGTTGATGTTTGCACTGGCGACTCCGGCCGCCTCGGGATCCACGTGGACGGTGGACAACACCTGCGGCGACGATATCAGCGCGGGCGACGAAGGATCGCAGACCGGCACGTTGCGGTTCTGTGTCAGCAAGGCCGTTGACGGCGACACGATCGACTTGAGCCAGACGACCTGTTCGCAGATCTCGCTGACGACCGGTGCCATTTCGATCGATCAGCAGGCACTGACGCTGCACGGCGCCGGCAAGAACCAGACGATCGTCTCGGGCAAGGAAGGCTTGAGCACCGAGCTCGATCGCGTCTTTTACGCAACCTCCGCGGGCGGCAACATCACGTTCGATCACATGACCGTGATGTTCGGGCTGTTGAACAAGTCGGCCGGTCCCGCAAACGGCGGCTGCATTTACGGCAAGGGTTCGATCACGCTCGACAACGTCGGCGTGTACAACTGCAGCGCAACGACGACGGCGACGAGCAATTCGCAGGCCTTCGGCGGCGGCATCTTTGCGCAGCAGCTGACGATCAAGAACGGCAGCGGGATCGCCAACAACAGCGCATTCGCCACGCAACCCGGTATCGTCGCACAGGGCGGCGGCGCCGCGGCGGCCGGCGACTTCCACCTTTACGACAGCACGGTCGTGCTGAACACCGCTGCCGCACCGGCCGGCAACAATCCCGCGTTCGGCGGCGGACTCGCACTGCAAGGCAACACCGTCATCGCGCGCGCCCTGATCGCCCACAACCATGCGAGTCGGGATGGCGGCGGCATCGACCTTTTTGCGAGCAGCGCGACGCCGACCGCAATCATCACCAACAGCACGATCAGCATGAACGGCGCCGACAACAGGACCGGCGGCATCCTCACGAATTTCTCCTCGACGACGATCGCCAACTCGACGATCGCGTTCAACACCGCCGTGAACTACTACTCCACGCTGCCGCGGCACTACTACTCCCCCGGAGTCAGCGCCAACTATCGCCCCAGCGTCGGACCGGCAACCCTGACGCTGCAAAGCACGATCATCGCCAACAACACCATTTTCGGCGGATATGGCAACGACCTGAGCGCCGGCGTCGTGCCCGGCAAAGTCGTGATCCAGGGCAGCAACAACCTGGTCCGCAAGTTCGGTTCCGACGTGACGCTGCCCGCAAGCCAGGGCAACATCTCGGGCGTCTGTCCCCTGCTCGGTCCGCTGCGCGACAACGGGGGCGGTTCGTACACGCATGCGCTGCACAGCGGCAGTCCCGGCGTCGCCGTCGGCAACAACACGACCGCCGATCCGCTCACGCAAATAACCGCGCTGTACGACCAGCGCGGTCCCGGCTACGCACGTGCCGTGGACGGCAACGTCGACATGGGCGCCTATCAGCGACAACACGACAACATCTTCGACGCAGCGTTCGACCGGGATTGTCCCTGAGAAGGCAGCCAGTCCGGACGACAATGCCGGATCCGCTTTTCGCTACGGGTTTCCGGCCTGTTCCTTCGCGGCGGAATCCTTGGCTTCACCCCGTGCATCATCGGCGATGGGCGAGCTTGCCTCCACCCTGCTCTCGGGGCTCATGCGCGCCGCAAGCAGCGAACGCCATCGCGCCCGCGAGTCCAGGCCCACGATCCGCCCTCCGAACCCGGTTTCGTACCGCGCGATATTGAGCCCCGCGATGTAGCCGGCGTAGGCAGCGACGAACCAGACAATCGTGCTCTCCCCTTTCGCCGGCCACCAGGCAAACCAGACCGCTGCCTGGACGAAGGTGCTGATCTGGTTGCTTACCCAGTCGGCGATGAGCGTGGCGGGCCCGCTGTGGAACATCGTCTCGACGCTCGAAGGATGGGCGACGATGCCGACGGCACCGCTTGCTTCGTTGACGATGAGCGTCCAGAGCGCCGCCGTTCCATAAAACCCGCCGCCGAACTTCATCCATTTCGTGTGCAGTATGCTGTCCGCAGGCTGCTGCGATTCCTTGGTCGCTTTCCTGATCTCCTTGAGGCTCGTCTTTATCGCCTTGCTATCGGCATCGCGCGCAAGCTCGCCATGGCTGTACAGCCGGTAGAACAACAGCCAGCTCAACGCAGCGACGGGCAATCCCAGTTCGAACGTGGCGCGCAGAAGCTGATGCAGCATCGGCAATGTAGCGTCGGCGAGGGAAGCGGGCAAGTATAAAACAACGGTCGATGCTGTTTGCCAGGTCAACGGCGCGTGTTGCGCCTGCAGTGCGCCGCGGAACACGCAGCGCAAACAGCAGAAAATCGCAATCGGGAGGCTGGATTTCGGCCTTCAGTTTTTTGCCGGGCCGGTACTCCGAATCTCGATGCAGGCGAACAAGGCCTGGCTCGCGCAACTGTGCTGCTCGCTCGGCCTGCTCCCGCTTCGTGCGCTGACGGCCGGCCGTCGCCTGCTACTCGAACCCGCCCGTGAAGAGATCGTCGCATTTGTTGTTCGGATAGGGCGTTGCCCACCAGGGCGCGAAAAAGGTTCCCGCGTCCCAGCCCGCGTCATTGGCGCTTGGAGTCGTATCGAGCGGGTTTGGACAAAGCTTCGCAAACCCGGAACCGTTCGTGAGGTGGTAGGGAGCTGCCGGCAGCTGCCCAGTGAGCCGGTTCCAATGGACGAAGATTTCGAAGAGAGATGACAAATCGTCCATTGCCGGGATGTTGCCGGTAAGCTGATTGAAACTGGCATCGAAGGCCACGAGGTTCGTCAAACCGGTGAAGGGTGCAAGAAAGCCGTCGAGCCGGTTATGGGCGGCGTTGAATGTCAAAAGGCTTCCCGGCAAGTCGGGAACGTCGCCTGTGAGCTCATTGAAACTGACGTCGAATGATTTGAGGCTCGTCAATCCGGCCAAGGACGGCACTATTCCGGTGAGCTGGTTCTGGCTGGCGTTGAACGTGGAAAGTGCGTCCGTACCGGTGAAGTCGGGAAAGTTGCCGGAAAGCTGATTGGCGCTGGCGTCGAACGTCTGGAGATTCGCCAGCCCGGCCAACGAGGGGATGCTGCCGGTGAGCGCATTGGCGTGGACGTCGAACGTTGCAAGATTCGTCAGTCCGGACAACTCAGGGATGCCGCCGGTCAGATTGTCCTGCGCGGCCTCGAAGAGGTAGAGGCTCGTCAACCCGGTCAATGCCGGAATGATGCCGCTGAGCTGGTTGTTGCCGACCTCGAAGTCGAAAAGGTTTGGCGACCCGGCCAGCGCCGGAATGCTGCCGCTGAGTTGATTGTGGTCCACGCGAAAATAGACGAGCGAAGGCGTCAGCGGAGCGATGGTTCCGCTGAGCTGATTGCGGCTGGCTTCGAAGCTGGCGAGGTTCGTCAACCCTGCCAGGCTCGGAATCGATCCGGTTAGCGCATTGGAACTGACATCGATAAAGTGAAGGCTTGCCAAGCCCGTCAAATCGGGAATGGCGCCGGAAAGTTGGTTGTCATCGACGTCGAAAAGAGCGAGCTTCGTCAATCCCGTCAAGGCTGGAATACTGCCGGTAAGCTGATTGATGCCGGCATTGAAGTCATAGAGATTCGTCAGCCCCGTCAGGTCGGGAATACTGCCTGTTAGCTGGTTATAGCTGACGAGGAATTCCGAGAGATTCGTCAGGCCCGCCAGTTGGGGAATGCTGCCGCTGAGTTGGTTGGCGACGACCTCGAACGTTTCAAGGTTCGTCAATCCGGCCAGATCCGGGATGTTGCCTGAAAGCTGGTTGTTGGCAGCATTGAAAGTCTGGAGGGCAGTAAGTGCGGTCAATGGCGGCAGTGTGCCGACGAGGTGGTTTCCCAAATTCCCGAACGAGATGCCGATTACATGCGACTGCGACTCGTCGCACGTGATGAAAATCCACGATGTGCACTCGGTGCCGGGCGCGTTGAACGTCGGCGTACCAGTCAGCGGACAAGACCCGCTGCACCAACCCTGGTTGGTTGTCCAGCCGTCGCCATTGGTGCCGGTGTAAAGCGCGATCAGGACGTTGCGCTCTTCGTCGGGAATCGACGCACGCGCCGTCGTCGTGACAGCCAGCGCCAGAATCGGCACGACGGCGAAAAAAGCCGGAACGCGCCGGCTTGCGCGCAGAACTGTCTCATTCAATCGCCCGGCCATATCGTTCCCCACTGCGCATTCAGGACGAGGGAGCGGGTCTGCTGCTTCCGACCCACGATTTGCGGCCGTTCGCCGGCCACTCACGATCAACGCTGGACCGGGAGGGTTTGCGTCATGATCGGCGGACAAAAAGGGCGGCCGCCATCCCGGCCGCAGGATTGCGGTATCCGTGCCTGGACGACAATGCCGCGATCCGGGCTTTGCGGCGCAAGTCACCCCCTGTTCTCGCAACGAGCACTGGACTCGGAATCGGGAGACGGCGATTGACGGTGCCGGTGTGGTCGTCGTTGCCGGGTTGGCCCAAACGAAATGCGTGCCGGACGACCAACCCATGCCGTCCGGCAGATGGCGCCCGATCGGCCATCCGCTAGAGTCGCGCCATCCTTCCCCTGGATCGACGCAGGATGACCGCATGTTGAAGCTCGGATTGTCAGCAGCTGCGGCTGCCTGTGTGATGGCATGCGCTGCCTGGGCAGCAAGCGCCCCCTTCGTTGGCGAATGGAAATTGAACCCTTCCAAAAGCAAACTCGCCGACCAGATGAAAGTCGAGAGCATCGGCGCCAACAAATACGCCTTCGACTTCGGCGCGGGTTCCGAAACAGTGATCGCCGATGGCACGGATCAGCCAGGCTATGGCGGAACCACCCTGGCGGTTACCGTCGAGGGTCCGGACTCCTGGAAAGTGGTTCGAAAAAAGGACGGCCATGTTCTGCTCACGGCGAACTGGAAGCTTTCCGCGGATGGCAGCGCGCTCACTGACGACTTCACCAGTTTTGCGCCCGATGGGTCTGCCTCCAACGTGAAGTATGTGTATGAGCGAACAGCCGCGGCGTCGGGATTTGCGGGGACCTGGGAAAGCGCGAACACGACGGTGAATTTCGAGTTTGTGATCAAGATCCAGCCATACGGCGATGACGGCCTTTCCCTCATTTCCCCCTCCGCAGACAAGCCCAAGAACCTGACTTTCGATGGCAAGGATTATCCGAACATCAGCTCCAGCGCGAGCCCGGGATCAACCTATTCCTCCCGGCGGGTAGATGAGCGCACTTTCGAAATAACCGACAGACTCAACGGCAAGGTCGTCGACACTCAGCAGATCATGCTTTCTTCCGATCGCAAAATCCTGACGCTGACCGTGCACAAGTCCGGCACGCGCGCGCCCAGCGTGCTGGTGTTCGAGCGGTAAGACCAATGCAGGGATGAGCCTGGGATGCTTCGATGTCCCGCTCGATATGGCCTGGCGCTCTTCATGGTCGATGAAGACCGAGCCGGAGCAACAAATCGGGGCAAGGTCGTGAACTCGGATTTCCCTGCCTCAGTCTCTCGTTTATTCAGGCGTCGCGCGGGTTTCGGCGGCGCTTCTTCGTCCTGCCGCCGCCTTCGGCAAACGCCGAGAGCCATTCGCGGGTACCCGCCGCTTCGGCGAGCAGCCACTGGCGAAAACCCTTGACCTGCGGCCGTGCAAGCGCATCCGGCCGGAATCGCGCCTGGAACGCGCGCGACGACCAGTGCCCGGTCTCGATCGGGAACGGAAAGGCCAGCTGGCCGCGCTCGATGTTGACGGCGAGCAGGGCAACGCCGCAAAGCGCAACGCCGGAGTTGGCGGCAACCGCTTCGAGCGCAGGCTGGATCCGCTGGAAGCGGATGCCGCGATCGGGATCGCTGCGGCGCAGGCGATGGGTCGCCGTCCAGCTGCGCCAGTTCGGCACGCCGGGATCGTCCTTGTAGAAGTCCACGTGCAGCAGCGGAAATCCCTCGAGACGTTCGCGCGGCTTCAGAGCAAGATGTGACAAACGACGCGTGTTCTCCGGCGAGCTGATCGGCAGGACGAAGTCGCGGAACAACAGGTCGACGCCCGCCTCCGGCGCGGCGCCGAAGCGGATCTCGCAATCGACCGGACCCATCCGCAGCGGCGCATCGCCTTCGCCATTGATGCAGAAGCGGATCTGCGGATGCTCGGCGATGAACGCCTCGAGCCGCGGGCGCAACCACAGGTCGACGAAGTCGGACGTCGCGGCAACGTGAATCTGGTCGCCGCGCTGCAAGTTGAGCACGGTTGCGGCCGCGTCGAGTTCTTCGAACGCCGCGCGCAGGTGCGAGAGCGCTCCGGTCAGTTCGGGCGTCGGCTTGAGTCCCGAACGACCGCGCACCAGCAAGTCGACTCCGAGGTAATCCTCGAGCACTTTTATGCGCTGACCGACGGCTGCCGGCGTCACCCACAGTACTTCGGCGGCGGCCTGCAGCGATCCCATGCGCAACGCCAGCTCGAGCGCCTGAAACGACCGAAGATGGGAAACGGCCATCGCTCGATGATAAAGCCCAGCTTTAGCGTCGGCAAGAATATTTAGCTTTCCAAACCGTCGCCTTGGGCGCCAGAATTCTCCCTGTCACCGGTCGCGGAGCGGGCGCATGGCACAGCTCAGGCGTTACCTGATCGAACGTGCAATTCCCGGCGTTGGCGGCATGTCGATCGTCGAACTGTGCGGGGCGGCCCGCGCCTCGAATCGGGCGATCGAGCAGATCGGCAACGACGTGAAGTGGCTGCACAGCTATGTCGCCGCCGACCGCACCTTCTGCATTTATCTCGCCACCGGTGAGGATGCCATCCGCAAGCATGCGGAACTGAGCGGAATCCCGATCACGCGCATCGTCGAGGTCCCGCAGATCATCGACCCGCTGACGGCCAACAACTGAACGCACGCCGAAGGGGCGGCTACACGACCCGGGAGAGTGTTCATGACCATCGCACCCAGCTATCACCAGGTTCTGGAAAATTCGCATCGCGTGAACTGGCGCCTCGAGGACCTGATCGCCGAGAGCGAACGCATCGAATTCTCGCGCCCTTTCTTGCCGGAGACGTTCGTGCGCGGGCGCTCCCTCGAGTTTCTCAGTGACCGCGAGCGCCTGCTCCTGAACCACATCCGCACGCGCGGCTATCTCGCGCTGTTCGAACTGGTCGAATCCTTCATCGTGCCGTTCATGGCCAAGCATGCGGACGGCAAGCCGGACGAGGATTCCTTCCGCGCCTCGGCGCTGCAGAATTTCGTGGTCGAGGAAGAGAAGCACCGCAAGCTGTTCACCGAGGTGCTGCGCCATTTCGACGCGAACTTTCCGGTCGCGTGCGACTTCATCGGACCGGCGGACGCCATCCGCCAGGAAGTGCTGAGGCACTGCCCCGTCGCGGTCATCATCGCAACGCTCGGGCTCGAATGGATGTCGCAGGCGCACTATGTGGAAAGCGTGCGCGACGACCAGGACCTCGACCCGGCGTTCAAGAGCCTGCTCAGGCACCACTGGATCGAGGAAGCACAGCACGCCAAGCTCGACACGCTGCTGCTGCAGTCGATGGCCTCGCGTCTTCCGGCGGCCGCGATGGAATCGGCGGTCGACGAGTATTTCGAAATCGGGGCGTTTCTCGATGGCGGGCTCAAGGCGCTGGCCGCCCTCGACCTGAAGGCGCTCGAATCGGCGGCAGGCCGAACCTTTGCGGACGCCGAGTGCGAGAAGTTCCTGCAGGTGCAGCACCGCGCGCAACAATGGACGTTCCTCGGCTGCGCCATGGGCAACCGGTACTTTCTGCGGGAGATCGGCAGTGTCAGCGACGCCGCGGCCAGGCGCCTCGAGCAGGCTGCAGGTTCGTTCGCGTTCCATTGAACCAGCCGGTGCAGTGCAGTACCGGATTCGCCAGTGAGATCGGCTTCGTCGATGGAGTCCTCCGGTTCGGTTCGCATACCTATTCGAACGTCGCGGCAAATATCCGGTCGATCGCTCCGGCTTCCACGGCGCCGATCTCGCATGCGCCGACGTGGCGCGTGAAGTCGCATTGAGCGAAATGCTCGCAGTCGTTGCCGCCCTGTCGATCAAGACGCTGGACGTCCGTGGCAGAAGGTCGGCGTGTATCCGCCGTTGGCCCGGGGATAATCGAAAACGGATCGGCAACGCGGCTGAGCGTCCCTTTCGGCGATTTCCGGCCGGGCCCACGACAACAAGGAGGATGGAAGTCATCAACCCTGATTGACTGTTCCTTCCCCTTTTCTCGCTATCGCTCGGGACTGGCCTTGGCTAGACTCTATGCCGGTTGTCCAGGGGGATTGGCAGGTGGACGCTTTCTTCGAGCGCCTCAAAAGACGCAAGCTCGTGCAGTGGATGCTGGCGTACGCCGCCGCCGCGTTCGCGTTGCTGCAATGCGTGGACATCATTGCCCAGCGCTTCGGCTGGCCGGAGTCGATCGAACGCGGCCTGATCGTTGCGCTCGCGGTCGGTTTGCTGGTGACGATCGTGCTGGCCTGGTATCACGGCGATCGCGGCGTGCAGCGCGTCACCGGCACCGAGCTGATGATTCTCGCACTGTTGCTGGCGGTCGGCGGCGGTCTGTTGTGGCGGACGGCGGCGGCGCCGTCGAACGCGGCTGCAACAGATGCTGCGACGCCACTGGCCATGCCGGCGGCATCCATTCCGGACAAGTCCATCGCCGTACTGCCGCTGGCCAACGAAAGCGGCGAGAAGGATCAGCAATATTTTTCCGATGGCTTGTCGGAGGATCTGATCACCGCGCTGGCACAGTTCGCGGGATTGAAAGTGATCGGCCGCAACTCGTCGTTCCAGTTCCGCAACACGAAATTGCCCAGCGCGTCGCTTGGGCAGGCGCTGGGCGTCGCGCATTTGCTGGAAGGCTCGGTACGGCGCGCCGGCGACGTGGTGCGCATCAGTGCGACGCTGGTCAATGCCGCTGACGGCAGCACCTTGTGGTCGCAGCACTACGACCGACCGTACAAGGACCTGTTCACGCTGCAGGACGACATCACCCGGTCGGTTGCCGATGCGTTGAAGGCAAAACTGCTCGATGGCGGCGGCGCGGTGGTGCAGAGCGAACGTCCGCCCAGTGGCAATCTCGAAGCCTGGAATGCGTGGTCGCGAGGGCGCTTCCACGACGCGATGATCAATGCCGCGGATGAGCGCACGGCGATCGGCTTTTACGAACAGGCCATCGCGCTCGATCCGGGCTATGCGCGCGCCCATGCCAGTCTGGCCATTACGTGGACGACCCTCGCCGGCACCTTTCTCAGCGGTGAAGAACAGCGACAGGCCTACGTCAAGGCGCGGGCCGCCGCAGATGAGGCGCTGCGGCTCGATCCGAACGTGGCGGCCGCGCATGCAGCGCGCGGGCTGCTGTTGCAGTGGGTGGATTTCGACTGGACCGGCGCCGAAGCCGAATACCGGCGCGCCGTGGAACTCGCACCGGCCGATGCACTGACCCGCTTCACCCTTGCCAGGCTGTCCGCCACGATCGGCCACCCACGGCAGGCGATACCGATGCTGCGGGAGACCCTGACGGTCGATCCGCGCAGCAGCAGTACCTGGCACTGGCTGGGCTGGACTCTTGCAGCTGTCGGCCAGTTCGAAGAAGCCGAGCAAGCTGCGCACCAAGCCGTCGCCTTGGCGCCTGCCAGTTCTTTCATTGCCGCCGGCCTCGTGATCATCCAGATCCAGCGTGGCGAGACCGACGCCGCACTGACGGGCGCGCGGCAAATACCGCCCGACGTCTGGCGCGACATTGCGCTCGCGTTCGCGACGCAGGGCAGCAATGACCGCACCGCGGCCGACGAGGCTGTGAAACATCTGATCGAAACGAGTGCCGACGGCTCGGCATACCAGATCGCCGAGGTGTACGGTTTGCGCAAGGATCCGGACAGCATGTTCCAATGGCTGGATCGCGCATGGGCCACGCGCGACACGGGCATCGGCAGGTTGCTCACCGATCCCTTCATCCTGCGTTACCGCGATGATCCGCGCTTCGCAGCGTTCTGCAAGAGCGTGGGCCTGCCGACCACGACTGACGCGAAGGCAATGCAGACTAGGGCGACGCCGGCGATCAACGCGGATTGATTGCGTTTTTTCGTCTTGCCTTGGGACAGCACGCGCTTCCAGGCGATCCTGGGAAATGCTCAACGGGTCGTCATGCGGCTGCGCGGAGGGCGGCGCGCACGAAAACAAGCGGATGCAAGCGCATGATGTCTGCGCCCCCTTTTCCACATGTTGCAGCTTCACGTGCAGGAAAGGCACCGGCTCGTTGCCAGCTACGTTTGCCAGCTACGTCGCGTTGCTCCTGCGAGAGGCCTTGGAATACGGCGTCAAGTTCACTTTTCCCGCACCGTATCCAGTTTCTTGAGACCTTCCGCCGCAGCTCGATTTGCAGGATCAACCTTCAGCGCCGCATTGAACGCAACTCTTGCCGACTCCTTGCGATGCAACTCGGCGTAAGCCTCACCAAGCCCGGCAAGAGATTCGGCGGAATCCGGGTACTCGCGGGCATTGCGCTCGAAGACCTTAAGCCCGTCTTCGCGCCTGCCGGAACTCCACGCGATTGTCCCGACCATGTCCAACACGCTGGAGTCGATCTGTTTGGCCTGGCCCGGATCAGCCTTGGCCAGCGCAAAGGCCTTCAGCGCCGCGTCCGCTCCCTTGATCTGGGTGATCAGCGATAGACGTCGTGCAAGAGAGCGTTTCTCGGGAGGTCTCGTCCATTCGTACTGGGTTGCAACGCTTCCGATCAGGTCCCACGCAACCAGCATGCCGTTGTCGGAGTTCGTCATGATGACGACGCCCTTGCCGGTTTTGGCGTTCATCACCAAGCTCGCCTGAAAGCCTTCGTCGGCGCCGTCGTGCGAGAACTCGCCGGGCGATTCCGGCGAAACGAAGAATCCGAGCGCAGTATGGCCGTCGCCCCCCGGCTGCGCCGAGAGGCGCTCGCGCGTCATGGATTGCGACAGGAGTTTCGATGACTTGCCCTCTTCGGCAAGCGCCGTCTCGATCGCGAATTTGGCAAGATCACCCGGCGTAGTCCACAGTCCCGCAGCTGCCATTTCGGGATAGACGTGCCAGTTGCCGTGCACGGGTTTGCCATCCTGGTAGGTTCCGTGCGCCGCGCGCGCGGCAAGATTGCCGGGCAGCGGCTGCTCGAACGTGCTGTCGTGCATGTCGATGCGCTCGAAAACCGACTTGCGCAGCAATGCCGGAAACGGCTCGCCGGTAACGTCGGTCAGCACGAGTTGTTCGATCGTGACGCCGCCGCCCGAGTAGCGCGTCTTTGATCCCGGGAGAACATTCACGATGACCCGCGCCGTGTTTGCCGGCGGCGCGCCGTCCAGGACTTGGGAAATCGTCGGTCGCGGCGCATCAACGTCGTAACCGGGAAAGCCGTGCACGGTCGTGCCGGCGGTGTGGCTGGCGAGCCTGCGCAACGTGACCTTGGTTTTTTCCGTGAACTCGTTGTCCGGTACCTTCCAGGTCTTCAGGTACGCGTTCACGTCTTCGTCGAGCGACAGTTTGCCGCCCTCGACCAGGCGCAGCATCGCGGTTGCGGCAACGGGCTTGCTGATCGACCCGGCCTGGAAAAGCGTGCGATCGTTCACCCGCGCGGATTTGTCTGCTCCGATGGTGCCGTATCCCCGCTTCCAGGCGATGCGATAGTCGTCGATCACGGCAATGCTGAGCCCCGGATCGTTGTAGGCCCTCATCAGTTGGAAAATGTCGAGGCGAACCGGATGCTGCGCGTCGTCGACAACGAGCGACTCGATGCCATTTTCCACCTTCGCGATGCGATCCGTGTCGGCGATTGCGGCAGCTTCGGCTGCGACGAAGCACGCGAGCCAGACGGCAACGCAGCGCACAGCGAGCATCTTGTTCTCCGTCGACATGAGGCGTCATCCCCAGAAAGGTCACGGAATCTTCGACCAGGAGCCGGTTCGGGGTCAATGTGTTCGTAGTGGCAAAGAAGCCGGGGGAGTTACCAAGATTTGGTGACAGGGGGCAGGATGAGAGGAACGCCTGCAGGAGAAGTCCATGTCCACGCTACTGAGTGCCGATCGGGTCTGCGTCACATGCGAGTTCATCGAAGCGCATAGTCATGAGCACGGCGTCCGCAGAATGTGTCAGGTGCTCGAAGTCGCGCCGAGCGCCTATGCACAAGCAGCCAGTCTCCAATCGGGCCAAGGGATGGCCAGGCCACTTGGACTTGATTAGCGCTGGGGCCAAGGAACTTCCCCTTGTTTCTATCCCATGGATTTGGCACATGCACGCGAGTAGACTCTTTCGCGGCCATCCGTGATCGTTCCATTCTTTGCGTCTTCGCAAGAGCGAAGGAGCGAAAAATGCCAACTCCGCTTCGCATCGCGTTTGCCGCGGCCGCGTTCCTTTGCCGGGTACCCGGGCACGCGTCTTCTGTGTCCGACGGTCAGTTCGACTCCACCTGGGCCGGCGGCGGAAGTATCACTTTCGCCGGCGACGTTGCGCACTCAGCCTACAACTCTTCCGTCGATCGGCTGCTGATCGAGAGCAACGGGAACGTGCTTTTGGTCGGACAGGTGCAGGGTCCCAGTTTCCGCTATTGGTGGCTGGGAGAACTGTTCGGCAGCGGGCAATTCATCGGGCAGTTCGTGCCGACGTTCGGCCTGGCCGACAGCAGCGGCCGCGTCACGGCGTGCCAGCTCGGCTTCGATTGCATGAAAGACGAAACCATCGCCGCCATTGCGCTGCAGCCGGATGGCAAGTATCTGCTTGCGACAGACGACTATTTGTGGCGCACGACGGCGCTGGCGCACGCGTTCGATACCTCGGGTGTCAGCGGGGGTACCGGTCATGTCTCGAACGTATTCACGATCAACGACGTCGGCGGAACCGTCGCCGCCTCGCAGGCTTTGGCGTTGCTCCCCGGCGGCAAGATTCTGGCCGGGGGTATCGCCTACTACGGAAGTGCGAGCACGACGCCCCTCTTCGGCATCGTGCGCCTGAATGCCGATCTGTCGCTCGATACCACGTTCAATGCAATGACAGACGGCAAAGGCGTGACGTTTGCAGGCGGCGCCGCAATAGCGGTGTCGGACTCGGATTTTGAAGAGTTCCTGCAGGCGATCCTGCTGCAATCCGACGGTCGGATCGTACTGGTGGGTCATGCCGACGGCGACTCCGTCGGCCTTCGAATCGAGGCTGTCCGACTGAACGCGAACGGGTCGCTCGACGCATCGTACGGCACGTCTGGCACGACTGCAGTGGCTTGGACTGGAGGAACCGGCAGCGGTTCGGAATCGATGGCCGTGATCGACACCGCCAATCGCGTGCTTGTGCCTCTTTCGGGTATCACCAATGGCACGTCCATAGCCGGCATGCTCGTGCTGAGGCTCGACGCAAATGGGTTGCCGGACGCCACTTTCGGCAGTTCGGGTTTCGCTTTCAATGCCAACCCGAGTGCGTGTACGACGCTCACGGGAAGCTCCCTCGCGCTCGACAGCGTCGGCAGGATCGTCGTGGTCGGCCAGTGCGGTGTTGCAGGCTCGAGCAACGAGGCATTTGCGATGGAACGTTTGCGCGGCGACAAAGGCACGCTGGACACGAGCTTCGGTATTTCGGGCTGGAGTTTCGGCTATTTCGAACCCTACGACACGTACTACAACAACGGCGAGGCGATCGTCTTGGATGGGAGCGCACGTCCGATCGTGGTTGGCGGCACGAGATCTTCCATCGCCGCTCCGGTGAGCGGAGCGGTGGCCAGAGTCACCTATGATCTGATCCGTGCGAACGGTTTCGAGGACGCGCCGCCCGGATGCTTGTACCCGGACTGCTTGTTCTGATATTCGCGAAAGGAGACGCGCCAATTCATGCGAGTTGCTCGAAACGACTTCTTATGAACGCACCTGTGTTCCTGATCGGCGCGGTGCTGGCCTCAGTCGCGCCATTTGCCGCGGCTACCACCTACACGGTAACCAATACCGGCGACAACGGCGGGACCAACCCGGCGGCCCACGCGGGCACCGGCACGCTGCGCCAGGCAATCGTCGATTCCAATGCCGACGGCGGCGTGCAGAACCTGATCCAGTTCAATATTTCCGGCACCGGTCCGTTCGATATCGCCATCACGTCAGGAAAGCCGCTGCCATTCATCACCAGCAACGTCAGCATCGACGGCTTCAGCCAGACGGGAACGATCGCGAACACTCACACGCCGGACGACGGCGGGCTCGACGCACACCTGATGATCGAGATCGACGGTGGCAATGCGGTCGGCTACGGTTTCTACGTCAACGCCGCCGTGTCGGCGGGCCTCGCGGGCCTCGTCATCGATGGCTTTTCCAGCGACGCCATCGAGCAGAACTTCGCTGGCTCGACACTGCTTGTCTTCGGCTGCTACATCGGCCCCCAGGCCGACGGCAGCGCGTTCCCGTCGGGTTTCGGCAATGGCGGCGTTGCCATCCGCATCGATGCCGGGCAAGCCAACATCGGCGGCACGCTACCGGGGCAGCGGAACCTGATCTCCGGGAATGCCGGCGGCGGAATCGTGTTCATCGGCTCGGCGACAGGCGTCGTCGAAGGCAACCTGATCGGCACCGACGCCAGCGGCGCTGTGGCGATCGGCGGCGGGGCGAGCTCGAACTGGCCCGGCATCATCGTGCCGGGCAACGTGTCTACCGTGCGCATCGGCTGCACCGGAGCGACCTGCAATCAAGCCGGCCACCCGTCGCGCAACGTGGTCTCGGGCAATCACGAATATGGCATCGGAATCTGGGACTCGTTCGGTTCCGGCGACAGCGGCGGCCTCCAGATCAAGGGCAACTTCATCGGCACCGATGTGAGCGGCACCAAGCCGGTCCCGAACGGCGACGCGACCGGTGGCTGTCCGCAGTTTTGCGGCGGCATCCAGCTGCAGGTCGGGTCTGCCGGCGCGCCGGCAACGATCATCGGCGGATTGAATCCGGGTGAAGGAAACCTGATTGCCTTCAATCACGGGCCCGCCATCGTCCCCGCGCAGGGCTCCCTGCTCGAGAGCTTCGACCTTGGGGGCAATGCGATCCACAACAATCAATTTGCCGACATCGAATTCAACCTCGCCGCCGGGCGCGTCGCAAACGATGCCGGCGACGCCGACACAGGTTCCAACAACCAGCAAAACTTTCCCGTGATCGAATCGGCGAGCGTGTCCGGCGGAAACCTTACCGTCACATACCACGTGGATTCGACCACGGCGAACGCCAAGTACCCGCTGCGCGTCGACTTCTACGTCAACGCCGACGAAGGCAGCGGCGAGTATCTGGCCAGCGATTCCTATCCGGCGAGTAGCGCCCAGCTGTCCCGCATGGTGTCATTGCCGTTGCCGGCAGACGCGCAGTCGCCGGCGGGTTTCGTGGCCACGGCGACCACGGCCGACGGGTATTCGAGCGAGTTCTCGCCATCGCACGTCTTCGACCGGATCTTTCAGGCAAGGTTTGAGGCTGTGCCTTAGCTTGCTCTTACGAGTGCGAGGCAGGCTGCAGTCAGAGCACATTGCCGTGCCACCATCGAAAGCCCTCGGCGTCCAGGAGAAGCCGCTGCGAAGGCTCGGGGTCATGGTTTCGCCGGCCACACATACGAGATGTGGCCTTTGCCCTTGCCGGAAATGTCGCCATCCTGTTCCTCGCGCAACAGGTGGCCGCTCGCCTGAGAAATCCAGATCGTGGCGGTCGTGGAGCCCGTGCTTGCCTTGTATTGCTCGCGATATACCGCCGCCGGCTGGCCGTCTACTGACTCATCCCGCAAATGGCTGCAACTGTGATCGCCGAAGGCATACAGTTTCGGCGTGTCTCCCGCAAAGTCGTAACCCGTCATCTTCATTTGCGCACCGCTGCTGCCGGTCGACCGGTTGGCGGCCATGATCTTCTGGCAAGCGGTATCGTCTGCCCGAGCGGCAGCGCTGACAAGAATCAGCAGCAGCGATGTGATGGCGAGGATTTCGCTTTTCATGAGGTATGGCCTCCTGGATTGCCCGAATTTCGCGATGAACTCGCAGCCAACACGGTGCTCGTTACCGTGAAGCCCCGGCGAGACCCGCATCGCGCCGGCCACCGAGCCGGGAATGCGGGTTCTGAAAGTCGGGTTTCATGCCGTGTTACGTCATTCGGGCCTGCTTGCTGACAGGAGTAAAAGGCGGGACGGAGGAATCATGCGTTTGAGCCGCGCCGTTTTCCTGCGCGGCGCGGAGATCTTCTGCTGACGACATCGGTTTGGGATGGGCAACACTACCGGCTCTGCGCTTGCTGACGCCGTGCCACGCCGCCCGCACCTTCTCATTGCCTGGTATCCGGCTGCGCCTTATCCAATCGCCTCCAGAACGAAGGCCTACGGCGAATGGTTCGGCGCCGGAGTTGCCGACCACGAATCGATGGCTATGCGCATGAACATCAGGCGGGAACGAGCTGCGCGGTGCCCAGCTGTCCAGGCGATGGTGGCAAGGACGCCTGCCGGATCCGACACACGCAGCTTGGAAGGGCCGGCTGACCACGGGACCGCGACCGCGGGATATCGTGGCGTATCCCGACTGGACTTGTGTGCTTTCGCGCGTTGTCGTAGCTTTGCCGACGGGGAACCCAGGGGGAAAACATGCGAATCGGAACGAAGCACAACGCCCGGTCCACGTCGAGTCCGGACGCAGGCCGCGTCACGCCAAAAAATAACCGATCGAAGATCCGCTTCACTCCGCGCATGCTGGGAAGCATGGTCGGGGCGATATCCAGCTTCGCAACGGGCTGCGCCTTCGCCGCGCCCTGGGTCGTCACCAATACCAGCGACGATGCGATGGACACCGGATCGTTGCGCCATGCGGTCGTCAATGCCGCACCCGGCGACACGATCACGTTCGACCTGCCGACCTACCCGGCCGCGATCCAGCTGACGGGCAGCGACGAGAACGCAATCCTGAGCATCCAGAAATCCCTGACCATCATCGGGCCGGGCGCTTCGCAACTCACCATCACGGCGGTCCACACCGACGTCAGCAATTCCAACGCCTTCAATGTTTCGCAGCCTGGCACACCCGCGACCGACATCAATGTCGCGATTTCCGGCCTGCGGATCGAATATGGCGGCTCGGGCGTCTGGTGCAGCGGCTACGCATTCGGCACCGACTTCAAGGTAAACCTGACGCTTGCCGACCTGGAACTGGTGAACAACATCGACGGCGTCGACGTGGACTACACCGCCACGGCCACCATTTCGGACAGCACGATCAGCGGCGGCGACTTCGGGATCAACGCCTACTCCTACGCCGAAGCCGGTGGACCATCCAATGTCACGATCGAGCGGTCGACGCTCAGCAACAACCACTCGGCCGTCTACAATGGCGGCAGCAACGTCGCGATCAGCAATTCCACGCTCGTCGACAATGGCTTTGCGAGCACGGATCCCTATTGGGCGAGCGTCATCGGTGACGCCGGGTCAACCACCACGCTCGTGTTCTCGACCGTCAGCGGCTCGCCGAATGTGGCGACCCCCGGGCTGCGCGCCTACGACGCGAGCGCTGTGTTCAACCTGAAGAACACGCTGATCGCCGGACATTCCGGCGGAAACTGTGCGGCGCAAATCACGAGCCTGCATCACAATCTCTCGGACGACGCCTCGTGCAGCCTCGGCGCAAACGATCTCGACAACACCACCGCCGGACTCGACCCGGCAGGCCTGGCGTCGAATGGCGGAACGACGCAGACCATCGCACTGCTGCCCGCCAGCCCGGCAATGAATGCGGTGCCGATTGCCGACTGCAGCGATGCCCAGTCCACCCCGGTCCTGATCGATCAGCGCGGCTTCGTGCGGCCGGTCGGCAGCGGCTGCGAAATCGGCGCGTGGGAGTTGAACGACCGGATCTTTTCCGCCAGCTTCGATTGAAGAACGGGGACGTCCCGCTGCGTCCTTTTCCGGCCGTCGCCAAGACGATCGACCGCGCCAGGAATTGCTTCTGACGTCATCAATGCCGCACCAATTCCGGAGACCCCTGCAATAGCTCAGCACGCTTTCGGCACGTGCACCTGAAAAGCGGTGGGGCTCATGTCTCTAACGACAAGCGCGATTGGACTATTGCACAAGGAACCTTGCACCAACCTGACGAATCGGAAAGCCAGGGTTTTTCAGCCGGGCTCTGGATAGCGCGGCGGCTTCGCTGGCAGCAAGACCAGCCTCCCAGATTCGGGTGCTGCCGGCGCCGGATCGACCTCTCTCGCTCGAATGATGCCAAGGTCGCCATCGGCGCAATTCCGGATGCAACGAACGTATGTCGTCAGGCAGGAAACAGAGCGCCGTTTCGCCGCCAAGGTCAATTAGCGCGAGGGGTGCTCCCTGTCTTGGCGCTCGAAGCTTGACTCAGCGCATCCGCCAGTCCATGTGCCTGCGCTTGGAGCGCGCGCATGAGCCTGAGGTGACGGTTGGTATAGAGCCAATAATTCTGCGCCGTCGCCAGCAGTTCGGAGCTGGCTGCAAATGCCGCGGAGATCTCGTCGACGCTCATCGGGTTGACCGGCGAGATTCCGGCCTTGCGCTCGGCATCGACGAACTTGTCGCGGTTCTGCTCCAGCGCAACCTCGAAGTGTCGCTCCCGGTCGACGGCGGCGTAGTATTCCTCGACCTGCTGCAGCATGCGCGCGTTGCTTATGTGGGTGAGCCCACCGGCGCTGATCATCGTGTTGTAGGCGGACCGGCTGCCTTCGAGCGAGGTCAGGATGAACAGCGCGAAACCCGGCGAATTCTGGCCGCCGTCGGCATAGGCAGGCACCGATTCGATCCCGATGCGTCCGCGCGCCGAATCGAATCCATCCGGCAACGCGTGTCCCGACGCCTTCGGCAACACGACGTTGAACAACGCCAGGCGCACTGCAGAGACCCGAATGATCTCATCCATCTCCGACACGTCGCTGCGAATGTCCTGCGCTATTCGCGCCAGGTAGGTCGCTTCGAGCTCGCGGTCCTTCCGCGAATCGTTCCAGTTCGCGACCTGGATGCCGACGAACACCCCGGCAACGATCAGCGCGAACTCGATAGTCACGGCGAGCCAGTCCTGCCCGGCGAGGCGCATGGCGATCCGGCGCATGATCATGCTTATCCCCTGCACAATTTCGGTGGAGTCCAGCTTGCGTCGGAAAAGTATACTCTTACCGGCTCCCATTTTTTTGTGGAAAACCCTGCGACTGCGTTATTCCTCGCGTTTCAGACCGCCAGCCCCGCATCGCCCTCCACCACCGTCAGCCGCATCTTCGGTGCTTCGCCGGCTTTCCACAGCGGCACCTCGTTGCGGACGCGATAGCGTAACGGCCCGCCGTCCGGCGTGGCGCTGCGCTCGATCGGCCGCGGGATGCAGACGAACTCCGTCACCATTGTGCTGGCGTCGACGCGCACGGTGGCGTAGCCGTGACCGCCCGCGTCGACGAAGGTCAGGTGCGGCGCGAGGTCGGGGTTGCGCACGGCATGCGCCTTCGCCAGGTCGCCGCTGCTGGCGTACTCGAGCGCCGAGCGCACGCCATGGTGCAACAGCAGGTTCTCTGTGCATTGCGGCGGTCCGCCGCCCGGATTGGCGACGTAGAGCGGGCGCAAGGGATCGTCCAGTTTGAAATTGTGTTCGCTGGCTTCGGCCGAGCCAATTGAAGTGATCGAGCCGCCGACGAAACTGACGCCAACGGGCTCGAACTTGGCAGGCGGCAGCGCCTTGGCCGCGTATCCCGCCCAGAAGCTGTGGCGATCGCCCGCGACGATCGCGAAACCCGTGATGCCCGCATCGCGCACGGCATCGAAGATCTCGGCGCGCTCGTGGTACATCGCGCCCCAGTCCCAGGTGCCCGCCAGGCCGTAGCCAGCGCCCTTCCACTTGCCGAGTTCCGGCGGGAGGTTCTGCGGATCGACGCGCTGGTCGGGCTGTCCCAGCGTATTGCCCCAGATCTTCCAGGTGCCCTTCGCGCTGCGCAGTCGCTCGAGGAACCAGGCTTTCTGCTTGGCGCCCAGCATCGTCTGTGGGGCTTCGCCGGCACGGTAATTGGCTACGCTCTTGTCACCGAAGACGAGCTTTTCCGGCGGATGGCCGCCGGCGTAGTCGCGGCCCGCGTCGAGCTGCGCCCACAATTCCTCGGGGACGAAGCCGAGCTTGTCGCCTTCGAACAGCGGGTTTAGTTCGTCGTGGTTACCGGGATCGCGCGAGCGATAGCTGCGCTGGTCGGTGATGATCAGGTCGATGTGCCGGCCCCAGCGCAAGGCGCGATAGCCGATCAGGCTGTTGATCGCGGCGAGGTTGTTGGGCTCGGTGCCGAGGCCCGTGTCGTCGAAATCCTTGACCAGCGTGTCGACGACGTGCGGCGCATTGAACGTGTCGAGCTTTGCGCCCGGCGGCAGCACGCGTGCCGGCTGGTATTCGAACCAGGCCTGGTTCGCCGCGACCTTGAGCGTCTGCGCGGGGACCCACCCTTCCGTGCCGGCAAATTCCTGGATCGACTGCCAGCCGTTCCACGAGAATTCGTGGTTGTCCCACATCGCCACGAAGGGCCAGCGTGCGCGCGCATCCTGCAAATCCGGATTCTGCAAGTAGGCATGATAAGCGACGCGATAATCCTCCAGCGAGTCCGGCACCCAGAAGCGGTTCTTGGCGACCTTCTTGCCCTTCGGATACTTGATCGGAAACGTGACGAGGCGGTCGTAGACATGGCCGTTCTTCACCTGGTCCGGGTAACTCACGACTTCGTAGATGAAATCGCCCAGATGCAGCACGAAGCCGAGCCTTTCCTCGGGTGCGGCGCGCTCGTCTTCCCAGAGCATTCGTCGATAAGCATTCAGATGACCGATACAGATGTCCTGGCAACTGACGAAGGCGAAGCGCGTCGCCCGCGGATCGTCAGGGTTCGGCGCCGTCAGCGTGCGGCCGATGCGGCTGCCGTTGCCCTTGTCGTCCACGAAGCGGTACCAGTATTCGCCGGCCGGCGACAGGTGGCCGACCAGCACGCGGCAGGTCCAGTCGGACTCGGCCGATACCTTCGCCGTCGTCGTCGCGATCACCCGCGTGAACGCCGCATCCTCCGCCACTTCGACCAGTAGCTTCGCGCTCTTGCGCCCATCCGCGTACGGACGGCGCGTCCAGAGCAGCACGCTGTTGTCGTCGGGATCGCCCGACGCGACGCCTTGCGGATACAACTCGCGCCGCTCGCGCCAGCCGCTCTTCGAGGGGCGCGCGAACGCACCACCCCAGGCCAACGCCGCACCCATGGCGGCGGAGAGTTTCAGGAACTGCCGGCGGTCGATGGTTGGCATAACGGCTCCTTCTCCGTTTCGCATCGCGATGCTCGATGCGTGCGAAAGCTAGACCTGATTGCGGCCTGGGGAGCGTGCCGAAAGTATCATCGGCGCATAACCCCGCCGCCCCAGCGCCTTTCCCATCGACGTGCATGCCCTCCGATTGACGTGCTGCCCCTTTGTCGACGTGCACGGGTGCTCCACGTCTGCTTCCGACCCGTTGCCGACATTCGTGCGTGTCCGCTTGCGGAGAGGCAAGGGTCGCGCTTTGATGCGGGTCTTGGTGCCGATCGCCTTGTCGAGCTGCTTGAACGCCTTTTCGGACGCACTGCGCCAACATGCGCGGAAAGTGCGTCGACGAAGGTTCGCTCTACGACTCGACCCGGTAGCACGGGCGTCCGCCATGCGGCCCTGATTTGCGTCGGGCGCGCGCTTCTTGCCGACGGATGTCGCGCGAAGAATTTGCGGCGTTGGGCGTCGACTCGCACCCTCCGGCCGGTCGCCAGCAACCGCTATGGCGCCGCCAACGTTTTTCGCTCGGCTCGCAAGCCGGGTTAGTTCGCAAGTGACCCGCCCGGTTGTTCGGCACCATCCGTATTCCACGGTTGTGCCAGGCGCTCGCCGGTTGCGCTCCGCGTGCTGCTTGCAGTGTCACCTCGACTCGACGTTCGCCAGCCGCGCTGAGGCGTTGCCGGCGTGACCGCCGGAGTTCGCAGGATTCAGGCAAGCGCCAGAGAACCTGTCACCGCACTGCGCGCTCTGCCGGCGGTTCTGCTGCGCTATGGGGCGCTCGGCTCGAAGCCACTCGAGAACACCACATCGGTTTCGAGCACGTAACACAGCTGCGCGTTCTGCTGGCCGGCAAGACACTCGCCCGCGGCGTTCCACGCCGTGCAGCCGGCGTTGTCGCGGTAGAAGTATGCGCCGGCTGGAGCCAGGAAACCGCCATGCCACGTCGGCACGAAGTCCGCGACGACATCCGAGTGTCCCTTCAGCGACATCCAGTAGTTTCCGGAAGTCAGCTTGCAGGCTTTGTCGAGGTTGATCCTCTTGACGCCCGGTGCGTAAACCTCCGATGCCGATCGTCCGGCGGAGGTGCAGACCGCCGCGCCAGGATGCCCGCCGGCATCGGCATATACCGTGAAGTCGAGGATCGACGCATCGGTCACCGCAGTCACCGATGAGACGACGTACTTCTGGCCACCCGGGACGTCGAACGGCTCGGCGGCCTCGGCGAAATCGCCGGTCTGCGGGTTCGAATAGATTTGCGCGGAGCCGACGTTGCAGCGATCGAGTCGGTGCAGCACCGGCTTGACACACGGGCGGTCGTTCCAGACGTCGGCGATCAGGTTCGCCATCTCGTCCACCGTCGACGTATCGACACCGCGTTGCTCGCCGAGGACGGCCGCGCCGGGAGCGACTCTCACCGCAATCTGATTGTTGCAATCCGGCGCCAGGATGAAGAACTCGGGAAAGAACGACTGGGACTGGATTGCCGCGTATTGCCCGAACGTGTCGTCGACGAATTCGGAGAGCGGCGACGTAGCGCTGCCTTCGGCATGGACTACCGGGCCCGGAAACGAGTACTTCGACTTCCATGCCTGCGCGTTGCTTTGCGTGCTGGGAACGGAGGGCGACGGACCCTGCGCCAGCAGGTCGACATCGAGGAAATGTCCCGCGCCGATCTTCTGATCGACGGCTTGCGCGAGGGCGGCTGAAAGACTCGTCCAGTTGTTGCACGGCCCGCACCAGACCGCGCATATCTGCAGCAGCATGACTTTGTCGGCATGGCTGCGTAACGAGAAGGCGGCGCCGGTCTCGTCCTTGAGTGGCAGGTCATAGAACGAGCGAAACAGCGCGGTGCCGGAGACGGGCGTGCCGGGGCCGGGGCCGGTCAGCGATGTATAGATCGGCGAGTGATCGTTGGCATCGTTGGGGTCTACCGGCCCGTTGCTCGCGACGGATGCCTGGATGACGATTCCCTGCGGCGTGGCCACCGTGGTCTGGATATGGCAAACCACGTTGTTGCCATTGGCAAGCGATGAAATGTTCCAGGTCCAGGGCGAAAGCGAATTCGAGCCGCCGCAATCGTCGGACACGTAAGTGAGCGCCGACGGACGCTCGAGCAGCGTGGCGACAATCGACGATGCGTCCCTGGTGCCCAGATTCGTCACCGTCACCGTGAGCATCATCGACCCCGGGGGATTCTCGACACCGGTGAGTTCGATGCCAAGATCGGTAACCGGACCATAGGCAGTCGCGAAATCGTTTTCAGGGTCGAGGTCGGTGGACCCGCTCGACAGCACCGTTGCGTTGACGATGACATGCGGGTTCAAGATCGTCGCCACGATATGGCAGACGACACTTGCGCCACTGGCCAACGTCGCAACGGTTTTCTGCCACGGCGGCGACGCGTTCGATCCGCCACAGTCGTTCGACACGTAGGCAAGGCTCGGCGGAATATCGACGGACGCGACGATGCCCGAAGCGGTGTCCGGTCCCTGGTTGGCGACGGTCAGCGTGTAAGTCATCGTGCCAAGCGGCGCCTCGACGCCGTCCAGCGAAATGCCCAGGTCGGCAACCGGTCCGCTGAACGTCGCAGTATCGTTCGCCGGATTCAGGTCGGCGGTGCCGTTCGATACCACCGTAGCCTCGGCGACGCCCAGTTGAGTAACCGTCGTCGTGATATGACAGACGACACTGGCGTTCAGCGCCAATGTCGGGATGGTGCGCGACCACGGCGGCGATGCGTTCGATCCACCACAATCATCCGATACGTAGGAAACGCCAACCGGGATATCGACCGACGCGACGACGCCCCAGGCGGTGTGAGGCCCCATGTTCGTGACCGTCATCGTGTAGGTCATCGTACCCGGCGGCGCCTGGACTCCGGTCAATGCCATCGCCAGGTCGGCAGCCGGTCCGGCGTCCGTCGCGGTGTCGTTCGCCGGATTCAAGTCGATGGAGCCGTTCGATGCCACTCTTGCCTGGACCGGCCCCAGGTTGGTCACCGATGTCGTGACATGGCAGACGAAACTGGTGCTCAGCGCCAACGTCGTGACCGTGCGCGACCAGGGCGGCGATGCGTTCGATCCGCCACAATCGTCCGACACGTAGGACACGCCATTCGGCAGGTCGAGCGACACGACGACGCCCGACGCGGCGTCGGGCCCGAGATTGGTGGCGGTCAACGTGTAGATCAGAGTGCCGACCGTGCCTTGGTTATCGGACAGGCTCACCGTCATGTCGGCGCGAGGATGCGCCGCCGGCGCCGCGAAAAGCACATTGTCCACGAGCGGACCGTCGGGTGACGTCAACTCGATTCGCTTGATTGCTTGTGTCGACTTGACGCCGAAAAACCCGCCGATTGCGGCAATCGGCACCGATGTACTGCCCAGCAGCGCGTTGTTGGAGCCGTAGACCGAAATCGAAAAGCTTGCATCCAGTCCGTCGAACAGATCCATCCCGACGGCCAGGCTTCCGGCCGGGAATCCGACTTCAACGGCATCGGCAGGGTCCGCGGCACCAGCGGCGATCGAAGGCACGTCGTAAGGCGGGGCCAGGCCGGGGCCCCAGACCAGGGCGCCGGTGCCGCTCGACGAACCAATCGTTATTCCGGCCAGGACGCCGCCAGCGCTCCAGCAATCGTCGCTCGTGACGTAAGCAAACGGGTCGGTACATACGGTATAGCCGTCAGGGCCGAGATGCGCGGCTTCGAAGTCCTCGGTCACGAGCCCCGGCGCCGCGGCCTGGAACGTCGCCTTGTTCGTGTAGAACGTCAAGGACGCAAGCGCATCGGACGAAACCGTCGCCAATGCGACCAGCACCATGATCGTTGCCCAGCGCGCCAGCACTGTCGTTGCCCCAGCCCCGGCTCGACACATTGTTCGTCTGCCGATCGAACGTTCAAGACCGGCGTCCGCCGACAGGGTATGCCCGGATCGCGAGTGGCAACATGGCCCCAGTCCAGACTGTATTCCGGGCCATGTTCCGCGGCATGGGGCGCTGCGATTCACCGATGCGGCGACATTCGCGCCAGGTTGCGCACGGACCATCACATTCCCCTCTGTCGAAAAACCGAACTGGGTGATGGCAATAGCCTTTTGCATCCTGCACGGTCAATCGAATACGCATCAATTAATCATCAACAAATCATCAATCGCGCAAAACCCTTGAGCTACAACGGGAATCTTTGGCTGCTATACTAGGAACCTCATGCATCCGAGCCCGGAAAGGAATTTGCTTCTTACTCGCTTCGGAGCTTACGAAGTCGATTTCCGGCGCCGGGAACTGCGCTCCACCGACATATGCCTGCGCCTGCAGGAAAAGCCACTGGCGGCGCTGGCGTTGCTGATCGAAAAACACGGCGAGATCGTCACCCATGACGAGTTTCGTCGCCGCCTGTGGCCGGGCAACGTCATCGTCGAATTCGACAAAAATCTCGCCACGGCGGTGAACAAGCTGCGCAGCGCACTGCGCGACACTGCCGCCGAGCCGCGCTACATCGAGACGATACCGCGCGTCGGCTACCGCCTTGTCGCGCCGATCGAGCATGTGTACGAGGAAGCGTCGGCCACCGAACCGTCGGTGGCCAGTCCGCGCCAGCCCACTCCACGCCGCGACTTGCAACCAGTGCCACGACGCCGGACAGGCCTTCGCTCGCGCTGGGTGCTTGCTGGCAGCATCGTGGTCGTCGCCGCGGCGATGGGTGTGCGGCTGACGCTCGCCCCATCGGACGTGGGCAGTACGATGCCGCTGACATGGAAGGATTCCATCGTCGTCGGCGACTTCGCCAACGGCACCGGCGAAGTCGTGTTCGACGGCACGCTTCGCCAAGGCCTGTTGTCGCAACTGGAGCGTTCGCCGTACCTCAACCTGGTATCCGACTCGCGCATCGCGCAGACACTTGCGCTGATGGCCCGGCCGCAGGACACGCCTCTCGTGCCGACCGTCGCGCGCGAAATCTGCGAGCGCACCGGCAGCGTGGCGACCATCGACGGTTCGATCTCGAGCATCGGCCGTCAGTACGTGCTGAACTTGTCGGCCTCGAACTGCAAGAGCGGCGACGTGCTCGCGCGCGAACAAGCCACCGCTCCCGAGAAGGAGAAAGTACTCGCACAACTCGGCGCCGCTGCCGCGCGGCTGCGCGAGCGCCTGGGCGAGTCGTTGCTCGCACTGCCGGTCAACGAAGTGCCGCCGGAGAACGTCACGACGGCGTCTCTCGAAGCGCTGAGGGCCTACAGCATCGGCTATCGCCATCTGCTGGTTGACAACGAGTCGGTGCGCGCCTCGCCGTTCTTCGAGCGTGCGATCGCGCTCGACCCGACCTTCGCCATGGCCTACGCCCGGCTGGCGCGCTGCTACGACTCGGAAGACCAGCTCGGCAAGGCAGCCGAGTATTTCGCCAAGGCACGTGCGCTGCGCCATCACGCCAGTGAGCGCGAACAGTTCTACATCGATTCGTATTTCGAGTTCGTCAGCACAGGCCGACTCGAGGTGGCAGCGCAGAATCTCGAACTGTGGGCGCAGACTTATCCGAGCGATCCGGCACCGCTGGCTGCGCTCGGCAATCTATACACCTCGCTGGGGCAGTTTGAAAAGGCGCTCGACTGGCGTCGTCGCGCGCTGCGGATGGACCCGAGCATCGGCCTGAATTATGGCAACCTGGCGCAGAACCTCGTACAGGTCGGCCGCTTCGAGGAAGCGCGACAGATCGGCCGGCTCGCGCAGGAGAGGAATCTCGATTCGATTTCGCTGCGCTCGTGGCTGCGCTGGGGCGAATTCCTGGACGGCAAGCCCGACGATCGCACCGGCATCGTCGGTCCATTGATCGACCATCCTTTGGCGAAGGAATGGGTGCTCCTGCAGGATGCGGCATTGGAGGCTTGGTCGGGGCGCCTGACCACGGCACGCGACCACACGCAAGCGGCGCTTGACGGCTATGCCCGCTCCGGACGCATGGAGCTGGTGGCTACACGCGAGGTCGAAAGCGCCTTGCGCGATGCGCTCGCCGGCAATTCCGACATTGCGCGTCGCTGGGCGCAGTCCGCAATGGCGCGCTCCGACAGCGACTACGTGCGGGGCGGCGCGGCGATCGTGTTCGCGCTAATCGGAGATACCGCGAATGCGTCGCACCTGGTGGAGGCGCTTGCTGATCGATCGCCCGAGGCTACGGTGGTGAGAGGCAATTACCTGCCGGTTGTGCGTGCGGCCCTCGCATTGCGCGCCGGCGATCCGTCGTCCTCAATTGGCGCGCTCGTCCCGGCGCTGCCTTACGGACCCGGATGGCTGGGCCATGCGCTGCTGCCGGTGTATCTGCGCGGGCAAGCGTATCTCGCACTGAAAGACGGTGCGAAAGCCGCTGCGGAATTTGACACACTGCACGGCGGAGTTTGCGCGACCGACGCGAATTTCCCCTGCGCTCTGGCCACGTTGCAGCTCGCACGTGCGCATGCGATCGAGGGAGACATCGAAACTTCGCGCGCCGAGTACGCGCGCTTCATCGCGCAATGGAAGGATGCCGATGGCGACGTGCCGGTGCTGAAGGCCGCGCGCGCCGAGTACGGCAAGCTGGCCGGCCTCCTCGCCGACTCCGACATGAGATAGGCGGAACGGCACGGCATGCTGAGTCTGCGCATGCCGCTCAAGCCTCGGGGCGCACACCTCAACGGCAACATCACGATCGACTTCTCGACGCTCGCCGGAAGTCTCCTGACGGGCAACAACGGCGCCGGCAGTAACGGCGACGCGGAAGACACTGCCGTCTATTCGGTCGCCTGGGGCAGCAAGATCCGGGACGGCAGCGCGACCGCCACGTCGCTGACGATCAACAGCGGCATCCACTCTGACCCTGTGTTCGGCAAGCTGTAATATGATGCTGGCGTCTGCAAATTCGCTTCCGGCTGGAGAAGCTCAGTGCACGCCATTCTGCGTTCGCTTGTTGTTCTGGGTGCTTCGTCGGTGATCGGGGTTGCAGCATTGCCGGCGCAGGCGGCTACCACCTGGACGGTAACGGGCGCGGGCGAAGCGTCTTCGCTCGACAGTGCGACTTGTTCCGCCAACGATTGTCCGACCTTGCGCGATGCGGTCAACAGCGCGGCTTCGGACGATACCATCGTATTCGCGACTGCCCTCGACGGGCAAACGATCACCTTGACGCTGTTCAGCAACAACCTGGGCTGCTTTACGGCCGGACCGACCGCGTGCGACAGCGACGGCGGAACATTGAGTACCGAGTTCGGGCCGTCGGCGTTTTTCATCACCAGCGGCAAGACACTGACCATCGATGCGACTCAAAACGGCCTGCTGCGGGGCATCGCGCTGTCGGCGGCGAATGGTCCCGGCTGCGCCCCCGGTATCTGCTTTCGATTGTTCGATGTCGACAGCGGCAGCAGCCTGAACCTGCTTGGGCTGACGCTGCAAGGCGGCGTTGCGCTCGGCGGCGCTTCCGACTACGGCGGCGGTGCGCTCGGTGCCGGCGGAGCGATATTCAACCAAGGTTCGCTGACGATCACGCGCTGCACGCTGAGGAACAATTCCGCACAAGGGGCATCGACGTCTGGCAACTCGGCGTTGATCGGCGGCGGAGGTGTCGGCAGCAATCCAGGCTCCAACACGGGTAACGCCGGGGGTCCCAACGGCGGTGCTGTCTACTTGAGCGTCGGCCCTTCCGGCAATGGCGGTTATGGCGGTTTTGGCGGCGGCGGTGGAACTAGCGGCCCTGGCGGGTTCGGCGGCGTCGGCGGTTTCGGCGGCGGCGGTGGATATACCTCCCTTTCCAGCATCCCCGGCGGCCCCGGCGGTTTCGGCGGCGGGGGCGGCGCCGCGTCAACGACGGGTTACGGTGGTTCAGGCGGCTTCGGCGGCGGACACGCTTACGGGCAGCAAGGCGCTCCGGGCGCCGGAATGGGCGGGGCGATCTTCAACGATGCGGGCAGCGTGAGCTTGATCAATTCGACGTTGAGCGCGAATACGGCCCAGGGCGGCGCGGGGAACAACAGCAGCAACGCCTCGGCGTACGGAGGCGCGATTTTCAATTACATGGGCAGCCTGACGCTGGACTTCGTCACCGTGGACGACAATACGGTCATCCCCGGGGACGGAGCGAACAGTTTCCCTGCAGGAGCCGGCGACGCGGACGGCGGCGCAATTTACAGCCTCGGCGACAACACCCTGATCTGTCAGTCAGGCGGCAATGTGTGCGGCACGGCAAGCGCCTCGCTGACGATGAACAATTCGATCGCGGCCAATAGCAGCGGCGGCACGAACGATGTCGTGGTCAATGCGATAAGCGGCGGTGCCAGCACAAGCGGCGGGGACGGCAACCTTGTCATGACCCAAAGCGGATTCGACGGCTCGGTCGTGAGCACCGCCGATCCGCAGTTGAATGCGCTGATCGGCGGCGGCGGCATCTGGAACGTGATGGTGCCCCGAACCGGCAGCCCGGTGATCGACGCCATAGCCTGCGATGCGACTACCACGGACCAACGCGGCATTGCGCGAGCGCAAGGCAGTCAATGCGATATCGGTTCGGTCGAGGACGACGGCGACGTGATATTCGTCGAAGGATTTGATCATTGAACGAACCGCATGCTCTTCCGAAGAGGGAAAGGAGACGGAGGAATCATGCGTCTGGATCGCGCCCCTTTCCCGCACGTTCTCCAGCAATCTTCCGGGAGATGGCGGCAAGGGAACTGAACCGCCCAGTCGCCGAGCGTCCGCGCGGCCGCCCCCGCACTCGCGAACCGGAAGGTTCGAACGGATAATTCCTCTGAGGCACCCCTCGCACGGTACCGTGCGACAACACGACTCTTCTTTGTGCGGTTTTGCTTGTAGTAGCATTCGCTCCCAATGACCGTTCTCGCTCCGCCAAATCCAACGACGCCCTACGCGACGATCCTGGCCGATCGTCAAGCTCTGGGCACGCTGCCGATAGCGGAGTTGATCGCAGCCTACAAGCGTTATGGCGCGGTCCTGCTGCGCGGATTTACGGTCGACCTCGCTGAATTCCGCAACCTCACCAGGAGCCTGAGCAGCGGATCGGTTTTCAACGAGAGTACCGGTCGCCTGGTGATTGACCGGGAGCAAAACATCCAGACCGTCAATCTCGGCCACGAACCGTTTCCGCTCCACCCCGAACTTTCGCGCGAACCCTGGAAACCCGACATATGTTTCTTTTGGTGCATGAAAGCGCCATCAAAGGGGGGAGAAACCACCGTATGTGACGGCGTCGAAATCGTGCGGCGCCTTCCTCCGGCAGTCAAAAATGCGCTTGGCAAAAGACGGCTTCGCTATCAGCAGCCTGCTACGCCGGCCGAGTGCGCATTTTGGTTGGGGTCGCGCGAGCCGGATGCCGCAACCATTGCGAATCCTCCCGCGCACTGTCCTTACTCGTTTGAGCGCCATGACGGACACATCTATCGATACTTTCTGAGGCCCGTTTTCCACAAGCCGATGTTCAGCGACGAACTTGCCTTTGGAAACTTCCTGTTTTTTGGACGCTACTTCAATCGCCAGCGATTCTTCCCGACCTTCGAAGACGGGGAATTCGTTCCCGATGACCTGGTTGCGGAGGTGAAAGCGGTAAGCGACAAGGTGGAGAGTCCAGTGGCGTGGCGGCCCGGGGACATCATGATCCTGGACAACACGCGTTTCATGCATGGACGTCGCGCCGTCCTCGATCTGAACGAACGCTACATTGCGACTTATTTCGGATACGTGCATTTCGCCGTAGTCGAGGATCGCGAGCGATACTTCCCGTGGCGTGCTGCTACTTTCAAGCCGCCTGCATTTGCCTAGGCGCGGAAACGAGAACTAGGGTGCCCCAGAGGCAATTAACGCCCCTTGATTACCTCCGTCCCGTTTTTCGCAGAGGCAGGTGATGCAGCGGTATCGTAGGTGACGGCAGGTTTGTCTTTCGCGTATTGCGTCAGCAGCGCCTGGAAGCCCGGGTCGGGGCGGATCGGGTCCCACATCGGGTCGAGCCATAGCAGCGGCGGGGCGTATTGGTTTCCTATGCCGGGAGCGGGCAAGGCCTTGGCCAGCATGGGTACAGCGAGATCCGGGCGGCGCGCCTGGGCATAGTATTGAGCGACAGTCAGCATGATCCCCGGGCCGTAAACTTGGTCGTGAATGTTGTCGAGGACCTGCAGCGATTTGCTGATGGCATCCAGCCCCGCCGCGGTCTGGCCCGAGCCGATCTGCGCGTAACCGATCAGTTCCCATTGGGTCGCCACGTTGATCCCGGCGAGCATCGGTAGTTGCGAGCGCAGCACCGGCAGCGATTGCGCGAACAACGGCCGCGCATGGGTTTCGTCACCCATCAGGCGGTACAGGCTGGCCTGTTGCTGGGTCTTGGGCCCGTTGAGCGCAGGAGGAAAATTGTCCGGTGTGTCCGGAACGCTGCCCAGCAACGCGAGGGCCTCGCCGAACTGGCGCTCATACGTCAGCAGGTTGACCCGTTGAAGTTTCAGGAACGGGTCATCGCCTTGCATGGCCTTCAGCGCGCGCGGGATGTCGCCGGTGCCGTACGCGATAGCATTGGCATCGTAGGTCTTGGCGTTACGGTTGTCCGGGTCGATTGTCAACGCGCGCTGGAACCATTCGTGCGCCTCGGGAAAACGGTTGGCCAACATGCAGGTCGATCCCACCTCGTAGACCAGCGCGGAATTGCGCGGATCCAGAGCGAAGGCCTTCTGCAGGGATGCGATCGAATCATCGAAGCGGCCTTGGCGGCGCTGCACGTAGCCTTGCGCAGCGAGCGCACCGGCGTCGTTGGGCTTCAGTGCCAGCGTCGCCGCGAAGGCCTTCAGCGCGCCGGCGTAGTCGCCGCGGCCGTAGTAGTCGCTGTAGCCGAGCGCGAGTTGCGAGGCGGACACCTCCGGCGCCAGCTTCAATGCCTGCTCGGCGTCGTTGCGTGCGTCCACGTTGAGTTGCTTCACGTCCAGGCCCCCGCCGCCGAACCACGCCAGGGCGCTCTCGACCCAGGACACCCGCGCATACGCCAGCGCAAAGCCCGGATCCTGTTCGATCGCCTGCCGGTACAACGGAATCGCCGGGCGGAATTGGCTGCTGTCGTAATTGATGTTGCCCTTGTTGGCAAGAAACTCCGCACGCAGGTACAGGTCGAGCGCAACCTTGTTGGTGGTCGGCGCCACCGCCAGTTGCGCGCTCTGCGCGGGCGAGAGCTTCGCGTTCAGCGCCGTGGCGATCTGCCCGGCCACTTCCCCCTCGACGCCGAACACGTTGTCCAGCGTGCGCGTGTACGCCTGCGCCCAGAGATGGCTGTCGCTGCCGGCGTCGATCAACTGCACGTTGATGAGAACCTGGTTGCCTGACTTCTGCACGCTGCCTTCGAGAATCCTGGCGACGCCGAGTTGCTGGCCGATGTCCTTCAGGCTCGCCGGACGGCTGCCGTATTGCATGGTCGAGGTGCGCGAGATGACCTTGAGGTCACCGATGTCGGCGAGCTTGGTCAAGATAAGATCCTGCATGCCGGCGACGAAGTATTCGTTGTCCTTGTCGTTGGACAGGTTCTCGAACGGCAGCACCGCGATGGATTTGGCCGGAACCGAGGGCGCGGCCTGCGCGGATGGCGCGGGAGCCGCCGTTGCCGCGGACGCGAGCGCGACGGAGGCGGCCTGCGTTGTCGACGATTGCCGCAGCGCGTACAGCCGCCAGCCGAGGAATGCCACCGCAAACACCAGCACCACGACGATGATGATGTTGAGCTTCTGCCCGGTCGAGCGATGTTCGTGTTCGGGCCGCGCCCCGGGAGATTCGGCCGGCTCGGTGCGGCGGATACCCTCCGGTGTCAACTCGTACACCCACGCGAATGCCAGCGCGAGCGGAAAGCCGATCGCGATCGCGATCACCACCAGCCGCACGGCCCAGTTCGGGATGTCGAAGAACGGAAACACCTGTGTTGCGATCTGCACCACAAGCCAGCCGGCGATGGCATAGGCCACCGCCACCCGCCATACATGGCGGCGCTTGAGTTCCGCAAAAAATCCGGACCCGTCGGGCATTCGACCCCCTGAGCACGTTTCGATCATAGCGCGTGCGCGCCGGAATCGCACGATGGATAACGGGGTCGCCTTTTTGGGTACACCTCAAGCCGGTGCTTCGTGCCCTGGAATAGGCGCATGGCCCTGACTGTTCATCTGCCTGCGCACGTGCATGCCCCGGCCGCGTCACATTCGCGATGCTTGCCTGTCTCGAGGCCGGCTCGCTCACACGGCGTTGACTGATCCTTGTAGTACCCGACGCCGCAATTCTGATCACTGACCTTCGTATAAAACGTATGCTTTTCGAGTGGCGTGTCGGTGCCGGGACGTGGCTGACGTATTTGGTTTGCAGTCGGACGTCGCCGGAAAGCAGGATCTCCTGCTTCGGCACATCCGGATCAGTTCGAGATGCGTCGTGAATGTACTTGACCAACTGTCCGGGAAAATCCGGGGCCGCCCATTGTGACCCCGTGTCCCGCGCACACCGCCGGCGTTACATCCGGGCCGCCGCTGCGTGGCGCGCCTCGGCCGCAGCGACCATCGCCTGGAAGCGCGGATCGTCGCGCAGCAGTTCCAGGTCCGGGTCGGCCTTGGCGTACGGCAAGAAACTGTCCGTGATGGTCTCGAAGACCGGCCCGAGCATTTCCAGGGCGGCATCCTTGTCCCTTAGCGAGACGCACAGCGCACAACCGAAGTTGTAGCGCATGTTGAAGCTGTCCGGGTCGATCAGCAGGGCACGATGCATCCGGGCCTTGGCGCGTTCGCCCTGCCCCAGCGCGGCCAGCGAATAGGCGCTGACGCCCACGACCACGGGATTGTTCGGATCGTGGGCGAGGACGGCCTCGGCACGAGAGAGCGTCAGTTGCGCGGCCCGCCGTGCACCGGCGACATCGCCCAGTGCGGTGTAGCAACTGACCAGCATCGCCACGGAGTTGATGTCGGACTCCATCAGCTTTGCCGCCTTTTCGTAGCAGAGCGCGGCGTCCGCATGACGCTTCCGATGATAGTTCAGGCGCCCCGCCGCGCGGTTGACCTCGTAGGACTCCGGATCGAGCGCGAGCGCGTTGGCGACTTCCGCGGCCGCAGCCTGTTCGTCGCCATCCATCAAGAGTATCTGCGCCTTGGTCGCACGAGCCTCGGCCAGGTTCGGGTTCAACACCAGCGCGCGCTCGACTGCCTGCATGGCGGCGGTGGACTGGCCGCTACCCGTCTCGCGCAGCGCCCTGCAGCCGATGGCCATCAGTGTCCAGGCCTGGGCGTAGCCCGGATCGATCTCGGTCGCGCGCGTGCACAGGCGGATGATCGTTTCAGCCGTGCGTGGGTCCGACTCGCGCCCGGTGATGTAGGTCTGCCGGGCCATCAGGTAAAGATCGTGGGCCTCGGCATTGTCGGTACCGCGCCGTTCGATCGCCTGCTTCTCCTCCGGCAGCAGGTTGAGCTTAAGTGCCCTGACGATTGCCTCGGAGATCTCGTCCTGGATGGCAAAGATGTCGGTAGCGTCGCGGTCGTAGCGCTCTGCCCAGACGTGGTTGTTCGTGGCGCCATCGATCAGCTGCGCGGTGATGCGCAGGCGGTTGCCGGCCTTGCGCACGCTACCCTCCAGCACGTGGCTCACCTTGAGCTCGCGCGCAACTTTCGGCAGGTCGACATGCTTGGCCTTGTACATGAAGGCGCTGTTGCGCGAGACGACCGCGAGCGCCGAGACCTTGCTCAGATCAGTGATGATGTCTTCGGTGATGCCGTCGCTGAAATACTCCTGCTCCTGTTCACCGCTCATGTTGGCGAACGGCAGCACGCAGATGGCGATGTTCGTGGCGGGCTTTCCAGAGACTCCGGTGCTGCTGCCGGGAGCGGTGGACTTCGCTGCCTGCGCGCGCGCGATCGTTCCGGCCAGCGCGCGCAGCAGTTCCTGCGCCTGGGGACTGTTCGCGTTCCCGCCCCAGTCGTCGAAATCGGTCGTATGGATCGCTCGCACATCCATCGGCAGGCGCGCCTGCTCGAATCGTACCGGAACCATGATGCCGCGCTCGGCCGCTTCGCGGGCCTCCCCGCGCACCCAGCGCGACGCCACCGAGATCGGTGTCCAGACCACGACGACCGCCTTGGCGGCATTGATCTCCGCTTCGATCTGGTCGTCGAATTCCTGCCCCGGCGTGATTTCCGGGTCCCACCAGACCGACCAGCCCTTCGCCTCGATTGCAGCCACCAGCAGCGCCACGCGCGCCCTGTCGGTGCGAGCATACGAAACGAAAACGTCAGCCATGCCTGCCAGACCTCGGATTGGATAGGTCGCAACACCCCATGCGGCTGCTGAATCATACGCTTGCAGACCGCCCGGCGAAAACTCGCCAGCGCCGATCGAACTGCGAGAAAGGAAGAAAGGGTGCGTAGGCGCATGGTCGAAGGCCCCGAACACTCCCCTGCTCCAGTCGTTCAGCACATTGCGGGAACGAAGATGTCCTGATCACGCCACGCGGCACCTGCTGCTTCCGGGGACCGGGCAGCGTGGAGTGCGGCCGCGCATTTCGCGCCCTGCTTCACGAGTCGCTCTCCGACGAGCCATCCAGGAGTTACGCGCGTACCTGCAGCAGCAACGCGCCGTTTATCCCGCTGGCGGTATTTGCTCCAAATCCGACGCTTTGAAGATTGTCATCACCGCATCTTCGAAAGACTCGATGTCAGTGCCACCATGATCGGTTGCGAACTGAGCCTCGATCAAGATCAGATCGACATAGTGGCGATCCATCATGCGTCGATAAAGTGCATGCACCACGGCACTATTTGTGGCCTCGCTGTAGGCGCGCGCGACGTTTGCCAAGGCGGGCATGCTCCTGGATCCAATAGCAGAGGAAAACTGCTGTTGCTGGATTTTGCTGCTCACGTAGCCGCGCGCGAGGATCAGTGTGGCAGGGATGCTCTTGCCTCCGATCGTGCTGGCGAACTTTTCCTCCTGCGCGAGAAAGGACGGAAGGAAAAAAGAGCCTTCTGCGGAAACATAGTGAGAGAAGAACAATTTGTCGGGCGCCTCCAGGAACAGGGACGTTACGACGAATGCGCCGCCGAGTGACAGACCGGAGAGAACGCGCCGCTTCGGGTCTGCGCGGAAGTGCGCCTCGATGAACGGAATCAATTCCCGGGTCAGAAACTCGTGGTACGCCTTTGCACCCGGCAGCATATAGTCCTTGTTGCGCCGCTCGGTTCCGCCGATTCCAACGAGGATGGCATCGATGCGCCGACGCTGCAGGATTTTCGTGAAATTCACGAATCGTCCTTCTGGCGGAAACGGCGCATCGCCATCCGTGGCATAGATCACGGGGTAAGTCGCGCTCCCCGTTCCGTACGACGCAGGCAGGTAGATATACAGCTTGTAAACGGCGCCTGTCCGCATTGAATGGATAGACGCCACGGTGATGCTGCCGATGGATTCTTCCGCTACTTGCTGCGGCCTGGTACCGCTTGCGCACGCGGCCAGGGTCGAGATGATCAGGACGACGCAGGCCGCTTGCAGGGTTCTGGCAAATCGTCGTACCTGACTGCGCATCTTGCCAATTCCTCATCAGCACACGAACTGGCCACGGTGGCCAGGCGCGTCAAGCTCGAAGGAAACTCCAGTGCACCTTCAAGGCACCCGTGGCTCGCCTTCGGGCCGCCGGTCGATCACTTGATCGTCCGCCAATACTCTTTACGGTGTTTGGCTCACAGACTACATTTGATGATGCTCGGCTGGTGGTTGTGCGGGTGACCCATCGGACCAGCGAGGCACGGGAATGAAGAGGACAGTCGAGCTGATTTGACTGCCCTCTTTGCCAAGTACCGGTGAGCCCTCCAGGTCCGCACCCCATGCTGCCGCCTGACCGTGCGGGATGAAGAACATGACGTGCGGCAGCCAGGGTCCCGCGGGTTCGTCGCTCAGATAGCCGTCCTTCGACAGCATGAAAGACAGCGCACCCGGCTCCGGAGGCTTGAATTCGTGCGCTGCAACGGCGGCTCGGGTCTTGGCTTTCATCTCTTGCCAACCGATGCCCGCCAACACCCATTCGGTGCGTTTGCGGTATTGCGCCAGCTCCGTACGCACGGCTGGAGCGTTGAAGCAGTTGGGTGCGCGGAGTTTCGGATTCCAGAACTCCGGATTGTCGAAGCCCGCAGCCCAGGAGCGCGCCACGAAGCAGACGAAGCCGTTCTTGCCCTTGACTGCAGTCTCATAACCGCGGTCACCCAATACCAGCACTTCAGCATCCGCCGAAATCGAAGGCGGCGCCGCGCTTCGCGCCAGCGCAATCTCGTCGTCCCTTGCGGCAATGCGGTACTGGGATATCGGTGCCATCGCGGGATACGAAGCCGCGCTCTTGTCCTGCGCTTGCGCCGCGAATGCCAGGAAAAACGGCAATGTCTGGAGCAGGAAACCGGGTCTCTTCATATTCTCCTCGATCTGCGGATTTTCTTTACCCGGCTCGAAACGTGTTCTTCGCAGCAACCATTGCGATTTCCAGCGCATCTCGATGACGGCGTTCCGCTTCGCGGTCGCCACCCGGCGAGCCGATGCAACAGCGCGACATCACTTCAAAACACCATGTTCGATGTCACTACCGGAATGACTGCACTGTCGCATTGCGGCCTCCACGACACTCGTGGCTCAAGCCGCCCATTTTTTGCATGAGGCCGAAAACCATCCGGTGCCGGCTTTTATCCAGATGCTAGCATAACGATCGTTCTGTATGCCATGTTTTTCGAACATGTTGTTTCATCGACGATCTCGGCAAGCGCCTGCACGCGTTGCCCGAAAAAGGAATACAGCCAATCGAACCGCCTCAATTGGCCACGTCCTCTTTTTCACCTCTCCTTTTTCACCCTTGTCTGAATCGTGTACCCTGCCCGCTGACGTCAACAGGGGATCACCGATGGTTCGTCGTTTCCGACGGCTCACGGCCGGGCTTGCTCGAGCCGTGCTTGCCGGCCTGTGCCTCGCGCGATTTGCACCCTCGCTTGCGACAACACCCGACCTTGTTTACTACGGCGGTCCCGTAGTCAGTCACGCGCGGATCGTGCCGGTCAACTGGAACTCGAATGTCGACACGACACTGCAAGCCGGTCTGCCCCAGTTCTATTCCGACCTCACGCAGTCCCATTACTGGGACCTGCTTGCGCAATATTCGACTGCAGGCTTGACGCCGCCGGATGCGCTGCCCGGTTCCGGGCAGCTGATCGCACGCGGTTCGGTGAACGCCGCCGTCACGATCGATCCTGTGGTGTGTCCGGCGACTATGGCGGGCAGCTGTGTGCTGGCCGAGTCGGAGATCGATACCGAACTGAACCTGCAGATCGACCAGGGCTTCCTGCCGGCGCCGGTAATCGACGCGACGGGCAACGTCGACACGGTGTACATGATCAACTTCCCGGCGAACGTCCAGGTGCAGCTCGCGGGGACGCCCGCTCCCAGGAGCTGCGTGGACTTCTGCAGCGCGAACACGACGCTGGTGCGCAACGCCCTGAACGTCGCGCTCGGAATCGTCATGGACTATTCGACAGGGAGCGGCTGCGACCTCGGCTGCGGCAGCGCACCGTCGGCGTTGAAGCTCGCGACCTTGAACGCAGGCAACGCACTCGCCAACGCCGTCACCGACCCGCAATTGGACCTGGCCGATAACGTTGCGCGGCCGCTTGCATGGATCGATTCCAGCACCGGGCAGGTCGCCGAGTTCTGCGGTTTGACCGAAACGACGTTGACGTCGACCGACGGCCTGCGCACGTGGACGATCGGAGAAATCTGGTCGAGCCATGACCAGCTCTGCACGGCCTCGCAGCAGCCATGGTTTTCCATCACGCCAAGCCCGACAAGCGCCATCGTCAATCAGGCCGGCAGCGTGCCGGTCACCATGGCAACCGCTACCCTTGGCCCCGCACAGCCGATCACGCTGATCGTCAACGATCTTCCGGCCGGGCTGACCGCCGCATTCGATCCGCCGACCGTCACGGGCGGCCAGTCGAGCACGCTGACGATATCCGCCGAAGAAACGGCAACGCCGGCCACGATCACCGTCGACGTCGGAGGCAAGCAGACCGCAGGCGGTTTCGAGGACTACGTCGTGGCGAGCCTAACCTTGACCGTGCGTGCCGACACCCTATTCAAGAACGGATTCGATTGATCAGGGAAGCAAGGGTCAGAGTACACTTTCCGACAAGCCGGTCTTGATTCGTCCGCGTTCCCTTTTCCCTTTTTCCCCTAATTGCAATCCGGCGGCAAACAGCCGCGCGGCGCTTTCTCGAAATCGTTCGTGTAGATCAAGTCGTAAGTCAGGCGTGCGACAGCGGCTTGTTGCGAGCCGAGTTCGGTGTAGCCGGCGATGATCGGACGTCCGCCGCGATCCAGGATGATCACATCGGCCTCGTCGCCGGTAGATGCGGGATCGAACTTGCCGTGCGCGAGCCCGTCGATTCCGAACGACGTGTCGAGCGTGCCGTCGCCGCGCAGGCGCTGCACCGCGAATTGGGAATCGCACGTACCGACGACGAGGATGCGCCCGGCGCTGTCGATGGCCGTCGCCTGCGGCCGCACGACCTGGCCAGGGCACGCGGCAAAAGGCGCGTTCACGTAGTAGCCGCCGTTGCCGAAGTTTGCCGTATCGAGCGCACCGTCCGCGCTCAGACGCGCGACTACGGTGATGTAGGTCGACATATAGCACGTGGCCGCCACGACGATACGGTCGGCCCGGTCGATGCTGGCGTGGCGATACGGTACGTTCGGGTAATAGACGCCGCCGCACCCCGCCGGCGGCGTCGACAGGACGGTCGTGCCGCTGGTGCCGAACGTCGTGTCGACCGATCCGTCGGTATTCAGCCGGGTGACGCGGATGTCCTGGTTGACCTTGGTCCCGATGACGATCACCTTGCCGGTCGACTGCAGCAGCATCTGATGCGCCTCGGAGTTCTCGCCGGTGTCGAAGAAGTTGCCGCCGGCGTAGGTGACGCCGCCGTCGGTCACCGCGTGAAACGACGTGTCGAGCGATAGATCGCCGTTCAGGCGCGCAATGCCTTCGAGCTGGAACGTCGAGACCATCGACTGGTCGCCGAAGCCGGCAACCAGCAGCTTGCCATCGGCCGAATAGGCAAGCTCGCCGAATACGCTGGCGTCGAGCGGACCGGGCGGATCCGAGATCGAGAACATCGAAGAGACATGCCCCGTGCCGCCGGCCACCGTCGTGTCGAACGCATGTCCGCCGATCGTCGTTCGCGTCAGGTAGTGATTCGAGAGCACGAGTATCCTGCCGTCCGGCTGCGGCAGGAAGTTGAAAAACTGGTCGCCCTGGCAGGCGCCGGGAAGAAGCAGTTCGCAGCCGGTAATGCGGCCGCTGCCGTCGCTGTCGCCGAACGCGGGGTCGAACTGTCCGGAATCCGTGAGCTCTCCGATCCACCACGAGCCCGGGCCGACCGAAGTCGTGCCGCCGAGGAACACGTTGCTGCCGCCCGTGATTGCGAGCTTGTCGACATGCGAGAACGTGCCCGTGTTGCTGTTGTCGCCGTTGAACACGACGCAACCGTGATTGCCCCAGGCTTGATCGAAGTAGCCGTCGTTGGGCGTCGACGGGACAGTGCAGTCCGCACGTGCATTCGCACAGATCGCGCAGAACGCGACCACCAGTGCGGCAAGAATCCATCCGCGAAATCCAGACAAGATCGCCTCCCGTCGCCTTCATTCCGCTCGTGACCTTGCCGCCGCCGGCATGGGCGGCCACGAAAGATTGAACCAACCGCCGTCGTGCGCAGCGAAACGCAAGCCAGGCCGCCGGAAAAGCTGCGACACCACACCGGCGGCCCGTGAAAAAGCCCGGGCCACAGCGTGCCTTCCTGCTACGGTGTCTTGTAGGTCCACGTCCGCCGTCTGTCCATCGCATGATCATGCGATGGACAAAGGGTCAGCCACTGGCGAAAGGATCGCACTGGATGAACTCAGCAAAGAGGGATGCCGCAAATCGCTGTTCCATCGAACACCTCCAGGCGAGGGTTGTCCTCGCTTTATGGCGTCCGATAAATCAGGGGCAGCCCGCTTCGTCCCCTATTCACTCATGGCTTGGCGGGAACTGGCGCGATGGACTTGCCTGGCACCCTGACGGTGTCCGTCGAAGACGCATCCCTGTGCATGACGAACTGGTTCGCGAGCAGCACAACCACCGCGAGCGAGAGCACGACGATGATGGCGCGGTCGAGCCGTTTGCCGGTCTGCCGCGCGATCGAGGACTCCGGCGCGACCTCCTCGTCGCGACTGAAGCCTTCCGGCGCGAGCTCGTAGAACCACGACAGCGCCATCGCGAACGGAGCCCCCGCAAACGTCGGGCGGCCCGCCAAGCCGAAACTCCACCCTGCCGCCAAAGAACGTGTACTCTGCCCCCTGTTTTCGCAGCCTGTCCCGTCGGACCTTGCGATGCCCGATGTAAATCCCGATCCGCTTCCACCTCCCCCACCGGCGGCCGAGCCATCCGCGCCGGTGACGCCCGATGCAGTCTCTCCGGAACAGACCACGCCCATGATCGACGTGCACGCGCCGCATCACACCGTCCACACGTGGCGGGATTTCTTCGTCCACATTGCGACCATCGTCGTCGGCTTGCTCATCGCGGTCGCGCTGGAGCAAACCATCGAGTACGTGCACGCGCAGCATGAGCTGCGGGACACACGCGAGGAAATTGCGCACGAGCAAACGGCGAACGAGGTGCTCTGGGCGAAGAACGAAAAGAATTGGCGGGAGTCGTTCGCCGCGCTCAAGAACGATCTCCTCGTGCTGAAGTTCATCCGAGAACACCCGGACACGCCGCAAACCGAACTACCCGGCGTGCTGCTCTGGGACCAGGCGCCCTTTCTGTGGAATCACGCCGTATGGGACGCCGCACAGGTCAAAGGCATCGTGCAACGCATGCCGCTGGAGGAGTCCAACCACCACCAGGGGTACTACGACCTGATGAAGATGATGGCCGCCCAGTCGCTCGACGCATGGAATGCCGCCAATACGGCGCACAGCTTCGATCTGGTGGACCCCGACCCTACGCATCTGTCGCCCACACAGCTCGACCAGGTGATGCAGCTCACCCTCTATGCGCTGCAAAAGCACGTGATGATGGGTTACTCGTTCGGGCGCTTCGCCTACGAATTCAAGGAGCGGCCGCACACAATCACGTGGGACTACATCGCGAAGTTGCGGCCGACAGCCGAACACCTGGATCCGAAGGGCTTGGCACGCGCGTCGGCGCTGACAAAGGCGCGGCTCGACGCCGGGGAATAGGAGTCGGAGTGCACTTTTCCGACAAGCGCACGCAATTTCTCCCTGCAGACCGCACGCGCCGGGCCGGCGAAGATCGGACACCTTGACCGTGTCGGCCGACTATACCGCCGCGCCGGGTGTAACCATTGTCGTGACGGTAAAGGCAAGCACGGCAGCCGGCGACCAGAGCGCGTCATTCAACCTGACGGTCCGGGACATTGTTTTCCGCGATGGCTTCGAGTAGGTGTGCCTCACGACGCGTGTCGCGAAGACGGAAAACGGTTCCAAGCCAACTTTTCCGGAAAGTAGAGTCTGATCCTTGTTTTCCTCGGCATCAAAAACCGTTCGAAAAGATCCGGTCAGTCGTCGTGAAAGTCAGGTCCAGTGACCCGTTGGCATTAAGGCGTGCAATGTGATTTCTGACTTTGTTGCCCACCTGTGTGAACCCACCCCCGACCAGAAGGCGGTCGTCAGCCTGGACGGCGATCGCCGTCACGGCATTGTTGGGGCCGGTCCCTACGGCTGTAGGAAACGTGAAATCCACACTGCCGGTCGGCGAGATCCGGGCTAGGTAGATGACGTCGTTCGGATTGCCATCGACCACGAGAATCCCGCCAATCAGGAAGTCGCCGCTGGATTGCCGAGCCAGCGCTTGCATGCTCCCGAAATACCCTGGCGTCAAGCTCGTATCGAGCGAACCATCGCTCTTGAGCAATGCCAGCGACACCGCGGACGGATAGCCGGTGAGGTAGAGAGGACCGGCAACCAGCAGTCCGGCAGTTGGCGTCAGCAGTACTCGATCGACCTCCGGGTAGTAGACTCCCGTGGCGAATGGCCAGTTGAAATCGGGGTCGGGCGTGCCGTCGGTCTGGAGCCGAACCAGGCCATTCGACAACGTTCCGGCAGCGTACTGGTAGTGTCCGGCGACAAGGATTTTTCCGTCCGACTGCAATTCGATGTCGTAGATGTTGGCGACATCGCTGTCACCCGTGGCGAACACGGGAGAGAACGTTCCATCCACGCTGCCATCCGGCTTCAGGCGCGCAACGTGGAAGTACGGGTGGCTGTCGACGTTCACAAAATCGCCGCCGATGACGACGCCGTCATTGGTCTGGTTGACCAGCCTCGAGACTGCGCTGTCCGGTTGCGCGGACGGGTAGGCATCGAGCGAACCGTCGGCATTGAGCCGCATGACGGCATTGCCGCTGCCGGGGAAATAGCCGCCGACGACGATTTTTGCGTCGGCCCGCAACGCTATGCTGGTGACGTAGCCCGGGGCGACAATCGGCGGCGCGAAACTCCCGTCGACGCTGCCATCGCTGTTCAGTCGGGCCAGGCCGGCGCGCTGCAGGCCGCCGACGGAGGTGAAGTATCCGCCAACCAGCACCTTGCCATCAGCCTGCAGCGCCAGCGCAAGGACCGTGTTGTCGAATCCGTCGACAGGGGACGCAGCCGGGGCTGGAATGCCGTGCGCAAGCAACACCCACAGCAATGCAGCGATGCGCAGACGCATTCCCTTGAACAGCCTTGAGGCAGGCCCATGACGGGACAGGGCCGCAATTGATGGTGACATGGGACTTCCTCCACCAAGCAGGTGCAGAGCAGACTCTTCCTGCATTGGCTTCCGACCAACGGCGTCAGAGTGCCTTCGACAACTCCCGATGGATACGGGAAACGGAGGCAATCAATTACCGCCGCACCCCTTCTTCCAAAGAAAACGTCCGTACCTGCGGAGGAAAGGGTGCTCCGCCCCCTTTTCGACCCCTGTTTCCGAGGTATCTAGTGCGCGGCGCGCGAGAACACAGCCCCGTGTGGCATCCCGGCACCCGTCCACCCATGCGGCCATTCGCGACGGGCGAAGCTGAAGCCGGGCTTTCCGTCGAGGTCGCGAAACGTGTCGTCGATGCTCAACGCGCCGCTGGCGGGGTCGAGCTTGAGCAGGTAGAGGTGGCGGTCCTCGCCGGCGTCGGGCGTAACGACGAGGCGCCGGGTCTCCGGGTCCCAGCCGGTCCAGTGCGGCTCGAAGCCGTCGTTGATCGTCAGGCGCGACACTTCCACCGGCTTGGCACCGTCGGCAATGTCGAGCACGATGAAGCCGTGGATCGCGGGCACGCTCTGCACGAGGTAGTGGCCGACGATCGTCGGCACGCCGCACCAGTTTCCGGGAAACGCGTACACCAGCTTCGATGACGACGCGTCACTGTCGATGGCGCTGACGCGTTCGACGCCGCAGCCGAGCGTCTGCACGTACACCGAGCCGTCCGGCCCGACACGCGGTTCTTCCGGGCTGATGTGCTCGTAATGGTTGCGGCCGACGTCGAAGTACGCGGTCTTGAGCAGCTTGAGATCGGATAGCCGGAACACCTGGTACGTAGTGCCGCTAAGCACGTCGGGGTCGTGCATCGAGGAATTGGTGACGAGCACGCGATCGATCGCCGGCAGCACGGCGAGGCTGTACGGCATCAGCAGCGCGTCAGCGAACGCCGGATCGGCATTGCTCACCGCTCGTACGAGCTTGCCATGGTCGTCGATCTCGACCAGGCCGCCAGTCTTGCCGACCTTGCCGGCCTGCATCGCGCCGTGGTCGTGCTGGAACGTGACCAGCACGTCGCCGTTCGGCAGCCGCAGGTACGAGTGCGGGTGCGCGTAGCCTGCCATATCGCCGAACGTAGTCGCGAGCGCGGGATGCAGCGCATCACGCACGTCGAAGATGAAGCTTTGCCCGACATCATGGTCGTTCGCGAACAACATGCCGCTCGCGGGCATCGTGTACTCGGTGTGGTGCGGCCGTACGGTGCGCTGGTTCGTGGCGGCGGCTGCCACGGCTCGCGCGTAGTGCGGCGAGGCCGGGTCGACGTCGATCACGACCAAAAAGTCGTTGGCCTTCTTCTCCGCATCGCCGGCGAACACGAACAGGAAATGGCCGGGTGCGGCTTTCGTCGGCTCGGCAGCGGTGGCCGTCAGCGCCGACGCGAGCGCGAGGCCGAACATCCATCGGATCATGGTTTCCCCCTTTTTTTCCGGCAATCAAGGATTGCAGCGACAACGACAAGGATCCGGGCTGATTACCGTTTCCATTCGAGGTCGCAGCGAGAAAGTTTACTCCGACCCGGGTTTTGGGATTTTTTGAAGCGTAAGCGGACCTGTCACCGTTTCTTTGTCACATCAACGACATCCTCGCCTGCATCCAGCAACAACGCGCTTTCGGCGATGACCGTTTCCGCGCGATGGTGGAACGCAACACTGGGACGTTGCGCCTCCGTCCGCCCGGCACATCGCCCACCCGCACCTGCCAAGCCAACCGACAAGGCACTGTGACCCTGTTTCCCCACTCACTCCACGTCGAGACCATTCGCGAACACGATGTCCGTCGACGTCGCCGATGTCGTCGCAACCGACATTTCGGAGCTGCCGAAATCGGTCGTTGCAGTCAGGGTGATGTCCGGCGCGACGGGTGGCAGCACGAACGGCCCTTGATCCTTGAACGACCCATTCCCGCTTCCGTCGAGGGCAATACCGAACGCACCAAGGTAGTGTCGTCCCTGCGTTTCGCCGGCGGGATTGGCAAACACCTCGACGCGGACCGTCTGGTTGGGCGTGTTCGGGCTGCCCAGTGTCCCTGTCACGTAGAGCTGGTCACCGACAGTATTCCATGCATTCGTCAGTGCGGGATGGTTCTGGAACAGATTCACGCCGCTGTCGTGCCCGTTCGCGTCGTTTGCCGTCGCGCCATCGCCAGAAACGGTCGCACTGAGGTCGAAGCCAAGCGCGCCGTTGCCGAACAGCGCGTTGCCCTCGATATCGAGGATGTTCATCGGCACGGCGCCCGAGATGCCGTCGCCGAACCCCAAAACGCCGCAGTACTGATTGTTGGCGATGACATTGCCGCTGACGGCGTTATATACGACATCGCTATTGGCGAGAATCTTGACACCGCAATCGGCATTGGCCAGCGCGCCGCCGTTGCCGCGCGGCGTAATGCCATCGACGCCGACGCCGATCAAATTGCCGGTGACGATGACATTGTCGGGATCGGATCCCGGATTGCCCGTACCGGCAGCGCGAATGCCGTTGCAATGATTGGCCGCTATCACGTTGCCACTGATCGTAATGGACTGGCTGGAACCGATCGCTATCGCACCGGTAGAGCCATCCGAGCCGTCGCCGCAATTGCCGAGCGCGGTGAGACCGTCGGCGCCCACGCCGATGTAGTTGCCGGAGACCTGGATGTTGCTCGCATTGGTAATGTTCATCCCGGCAAACTTGTTGCCGGAAATGACATTTCCGCTGATCGCGACCGCACTGCTTCCGTTCGCGACAATGCCACTGCTCGTCGGTGAACTCGTCAGACCCGATGCGTTGGTGCCGAGGTAGCTCCCCTTGATTTGAACATCGCTGACGCTGCCGACGTCGATCTGGGCAAGCGCAAAGCCGTGGATGACGAGATTCCTGATCTGCACATTCGAGGAGCGAACCCGCAAAGCCGGCAGCACTGCGCCGGCTCCGGGAACAATCTCGATGCGCGTCGCGCCCCCGGTGGCACCTTCGATGACGAGCGGTACATTGATATCGGGAATCTGCTGGTAGTCGAACCCGTTGCTCGTGACCGTGATCTTCGGCGTGCCGGGCCCGAGGTAGAAGTAGATCGTGTCATCGTTGCCGAACGTGCCTCCGGGCCCGCAGAGAATGTCGAAGCCGGCCGTGCCGGCGTTCATGTAGCGTATGGCGCGCGCGAGCGTGCAGCCCTGGCTATTGAAGCCATCCGCGGTGGAATTGTCGTTCACGATGATTAGCGCAGAGCGCGCCGGTGTCGCTGCGAGGCAGACGGCAACCTGAAGGACAGCGATCAGGACAACGCGGGTGACCGCGTTGTCTGCGATGATACGGGTGCGCATACGATGCTTCCTTCGGTGCGCAGACCGGCGCGGATTTTTAGAGAACAGGGGTCAGGGGTTCACAGTACTCCTTATCCGCAGCAGCTGTTGACTTCTTTTTCGGTGGTCGTCCGATCTTCGTCGCCCCGCGCAACGTCAAAGCCGCGCCGAACCGGGTCAGGTTGCCTTTCGGTGATTTCCTGCACGACCGTGCGCCGGCCAGGAGAAGAACGGAGTCTGCATAACGCGATCAACCCCGCGTGACGAGAAGTTCGTCGAGCTGATCGAACGACTCGGACAGGCCGTCCGCGGCACCCGCGCCCGCTTCGAACGCTTCCTTCGAAGGATAACGTTCGTGCATGACGAGCAGCGTCGTGCCGTCTTTCTCCTCGAACGTCAGCGTCGTGACGGAGCCGTCCGGGCTTTCCTCGTTCGTCCAGGCCAGGCGCGAAGGCGGCGCGACTTCGAGATACTTGCCATGGAACGCCATCGTTCCGGCTTCGCCATGACGGAACACCAGGCGGTAAGTGCCGCCGACGCGGACATCCTGCTCGCACGAAAGCAGCTCCATCCCGGACGATTTCGGCACCCACCAGCGTTTGAACAGTTCGGGCTGGGTCCACGCCTCGAACACGATGCGCGCGGGTGCGTCGAACGTGCGCGTGACAACGAGCTCGCAGTCGGAGGTGCGTTCGACCTGCGTGCGACTCTTCGTGGATTTGATGTCACTTTCTCTTCTTGCGTCCATCGACCTTCTCCTTTCGTTTGAGTTCTTCGACGACCTTGTCCAGTTCGTCGAAGCGTGCATCCCAAAGCTGTCGGTAGTTTTCGATCCAGGCCGCCTCTTCCTCCAGGCGGCGCAGGCCGAGCTTGCAGGTGCGCACGCGCCCGACTTTCCGCGTGACGACCAGCCCCGCCTGCTCGAGCACGCCGACATGCTTCTTCATGCCCGTGAGGGTCATGTGGAACTTGCCGGCGAGTTCGGTGATGGAGGCGTCCGCGCGCACCAGTTGCTGCAGGACACCGCGGCGCGTGGCGTCCGCCAGCGCGGCAAACGAAGCGTCAAAACGGGTGCGCTGATACTGAACCATATGGTTCAGTGTAGGGCATCCATCGACGGCTCGCAAGCGCGCAGGCTTTTCCCGTCAAGGCCGTACAACGGAAAAAGGGAAAACCGGCGCTACACCCAGCAACAACGTGTCTACGCCAGCAAGAGGCTGCGGCTTCAGGTAGAAGCCCTCACCCACCGGGCCGCAGCACCGAGCTCCCGCGGCTGGCCCCGCACTGAGTCATGCGCTGAAAAATGAACCTGACCCTTTTTCCAAATGCACGTGGTTGCCCATCAACACATACGCGTGAATCGCAAGATTGTTCTCACGAGCGAAAAGTCCCAGCAGGCGCAGATAGTGATGCCGATCTTCATCGTCGATGAAGATGGCGCACCGGTTAACGCCTCGGTGCGTAATGTGCAGCGGAACTCCGGGGAGATCCAGTCGTGGTCTGCGAGGCATGGCGCGTCATCCGGCCCTCCATTTTTCCGACGCCGATGCGCAGAGGTACTTTCCCAATCCCTCCGCAACTGCAACTGGTGCGAATGGCTGAGCGCTGTTTGTCGGCAGCGCAACTTCCGCGTCGGGCGGTGAGTCCGGTGGCTGCACGTGGCCCGCATTTCCGGTCAACTGGTCGTCCATCAGCGGCGTCGTCACCTACGCGGAATTCAAGTACCAATAGGGCAACCCGGAAAGTGCACTTTGACCCGGGTCTTGGCTCAGACTTGACTGCCTCCGTCCCCTTTTTCCCTCCCCTTTTTCCCCTGGTTCTCTTGCGGAGCCGCTTGTTTAACTTTTCGGCTTCAAAGCCGCGTAACTACCTCCGTCCTCTTTTTTTCCCTCTGACTCCGTTATTGGATGTGGATGTTGCACACTCGGGCCGCTGATACCTCAGGGGTCGAAACCATCCACAAATATAACGTCCCCGGAAATCCTCCAGGTATCATTCAAATAACTGCCGACGCCGTTTCCTCCGAGCAGAACCAACTCGCCGCGCACCAAATCGGAAGCCATTGCGTAAAGATAACGCGCACTCGGGCTGTTGGGTGGGTTTAGCTGAGTCCAATTCGTTCCGCCCCAAACCCAGGTATCGTTGAGGATTCCGCCGGGAGACTTTCCGCCGAACAGGACCAACTGGTCGTGCACCGAATCGAAAGCGATCGCCGCGTACTCACGTGCGCTCGGGCTTTCGGCTGGCGCTAGCTGCGTCCAATTCGTTCCATCCCAGAGCCAAGTATCGTTGAATGTGTCGGCGGCACCCTGTCCGCCGAAAAGGATCATCTGCTGGTGCGCCGAATCGAAAGTCATTGCCACGCCGTAGCGCGCGTTCGGGCTGTTGGAAGGAGCCAGCTCAGTCCAGGTCGTTCCATCCCAGATCCAGGTATCGTTGAGTGCGCCGCCTGAATTCACGCCTCCGAACAGAATCAACTGATCGGTGATCAGGTCGTAGGCCATCGCGTGGCCCAATCGCGCATACGGGCTGGTGGCTGGAAATAGCTGAGTCCAGTGAGTTCCGTCCCAACCCCACGTGTCATTGAGAATACCAACGGCGTCGTTTCCACCGAACAAGATAATCCCGCCGAACGACGGATCGAATGCCATCGCGTGGTTATAGCGCGCGTTCGGACTTGTTGACGGGAATAGTTGAGTCCAGGTCGCTCCGTCCCAGATCCAGGTATCGTTGAGTACGCCGCCTGAATTCGCTCCTCCGAACAGAATCAACTGACCGGTGACCCGGTTGTAGGCCATTGCGTGGCCTGCACGCCCAGACGGGCTCGTTGAAGGTAATGCCTGAAACCAGTCGGTGGACTGCCCGGAGGCGTAATTTTTTGGCTGCTGCGCGTGCGCCGACGCGGCGCTGTCGCTCTCGACGGAGATCAGCGGAAAGCGTGATGCCAAGTCCTTTTCAGCGGTGTTGCCTCCGATTGAGAACACGCCCAATACGATGACGCTCGCTGCAACGTATCGGCGAAGCCTGTCAATCGCCGAACGCAGTACATGTGCTTCACATGCAGACGCATGATCCATGGATCACTCCCCTGTCGTGTCGAACTTTCGGTGTGATCCGCGCGGCTGCGCGATCGGACACAATCCCCCTGCTAGCCAGGAATGTCAACGAGCGAAAACGGAGGATAACGGGGTCAGAGTGCCTTTTCGGCTGATCTTCTACACGACAGTGCGATTAGCGCCGACAGCATTTCTGGATGGCCTGAGTGATGCTGTGGGCATGGCACGACGGCCTTAACTGCCTCCGTCCCCTTTTCCGACCAACGAATGGCTGCATTCAACGTCAGGTTGATGCAAAGCCGCGTTCAGATTGATGCGATGAGGACTTCATTTGCGCTTCTGCGACGCATCGATGCGACAACCCCTCTTCATGCCACTCCTTAATGGGGCGAGTTCATTGTCCGTTCCGAAGTCGGCTGCAGCGCGTAAGAGTCGACGGTCGACTTGGCCCCGAAATGAGCACTCGACCGGAGAAGGCAAATAACTCCGACACCCATCAATTCCTAAAACAGGGAGCCGTCATGTTCCAGACTGGAAAGCACAAGATCCATCCGGGAGGCAGCGCAATCATGCTACGCATTCGCAAAGCTGTTGTTGTGACTGCACTGGCTTTGGGTGCCGTTTCTCCGTTCGCCATGCAGCGCGCGAATGCCGCGATTTTCAACGTCAACAACTCGGCCGACACGGTGGACAGCAGTCCGGGTGACGGCACTTGCGCAGATGCGTTCGGCAACTGCACGTTGCGTGCTGCCGTCATGGAGGCCAACGCACTTGCCGGGGCCCACACGATCAACCTTCCGGCAGGAACCTATATCTTGGCGATTGCCGGAAGGGGCGAGAATGCAGCGGCGACAGGCGACCTCGACATCACTGGCGATCTTGCCATCATGGGTGCCGGTGCAGCGTCGACGATAATCGATGGGGGCGCCATCGACAGAGTGTTCGATGTTCTTCCCGGTGCGGTGGCCATGCTGGATGGCGTCACCGTTCGCAATGGCAATCCCGGCCCCGGGGGCGCGACCGGAGGTGCAATATCCAATACAGGCACGATGGTCCTGTCCAACAGTACGGTTGCCTCCAGCACAGCTGGCGTTGGCGGCGGTATCTACAACGGGACCTCGATGGTAGTTGAAGGAAGTCTGGTGGTTGGAAACTCTGGAAACGGCGGAGCGTACTCTGACACGGATGGGCTTGGCGGGGGCATCTTCAACAGCGGGACACTGACGGTCAACAACACTACGGTGAGCGGCAACACGGCGCCCGGCGTGTATTGGTGGGGTGTGGCAGGAGGCGGGATCTTCAACGATGAAGGGATGGTGACCGTGACCGCCAGTACCATCAGCGGCAACACGTTCGGCAGCGGCGTGGTCAACTTGAATGGCAACGTGATCATCCAGAACAGCACCGTGAGCGGCAACACCGGGAGTACGGGCTTTGGCGGCGGCGGCATCTTCAACGCTTCGTTCGGGGCGCATGCCACCCTCAGCCTGATCAGCAGCACTGTCACTGGGAACGTGGCCGACGCCCCGAACGGTTTTGGCGGGCGCGGTAATGCACTGGGTGAATATGGCAGCCCCCCCGGCAGTATCACGGTCAAGAACAGCATTCTGGATAGCGTCGCGGGTGGCGGGCTCACCTGCTACACCGCGCCGCTGAACTCCCTGGGACACAACCTGGCCAGTGACAATTCGTGTGGTTTGAGCGGCGACGGCGACCTCAACAACACCGACCCAATGCTCGGTCTGCTGGCGGACAACGGCGGTCCGACACTGACGCACGCACTCCTGGACGCCAGCCCGGCAATCGACGCCGTCCCGGTCCTCGATTGCACGGACGCCGCAGGGGTTGCTCTGGTGATTGACCAGCGTGGCGAGGGCCGGCCGCAAGGACCGGCGTGCGACATGGGCGCATTCGAGCACCTTCCTCCGGGCCTTCCCTGTCCTTCGGGCGCGAAGGTCAACGTGCGCTGGCATTACAGCGCGAACGGTTCCTCGGGTGGGTGGAGCGGCACGAAGTCGACCAGTTGCGTGGATGGCTCCGTTGCGATCGGGCCACAGGCGATGGAGGGCGACTTGAAGGTCGCGCCCGGCGCGACGCTCAAGGTAGGCTACGACTTCACGCTGCCGGGCAACAAGTCGCATTTTTCAGCGTTCATCAGCAATGCCAAAGTAGTCTTCCAGGCTCGCTGCGTTTCCGGTGCGGTTCCCTCGTCGAGTAGCTTCACCGCGACCATGCCAAACACCACGTACTCGGTGACCGACCAGAGCTGGTACCCGTCAGGCGATCAGAGAAGTTCCCTGGTTTTTGAGGGATCGCTTGCTGTCCCCGATCTCTGCGGTGGAGGCCAAGTGCGTCTCGACAAGGGAGGAACGTTCAGTGCTGTGGTGCTCTTGAACTGAACGATTGCGCGAACCGCCGCAGTTCGGCGAACAGCTAGGCTTCACGCTCAGACACACCCCTCGGTGCCGGATGCAATCCGTTCGGCGCCGAGTGTCCGAGATGGGGTGAACGACAAAGGGGTCAGGTTCATTTTTTTCCGACGGTGCCGACGCGGCGCCGCGCCGTTCTCCTACAGTTCGCCGTCGCGAATGTGTGCATGCTGGCAATCCCGTAGTAGACGAGTACTGTGCTCATGGCTCGCCTGCCTCGCATCGACCTGCCCGGCATCGCCCAGCACATCGTCCAGCGCGGCGTCGATCGTCAGCCCTGCTTTGCCGCGTCCGCCGACTATGCCGGTTACCTTCGCGAACTCGGCGAAGCAGCCTTGAAGCACGGATGTGCGATTCACGCTTACGTTTTGATGACCAACCACGTGCACCTGCTGGTGACGCCGAGGACGTCGGGCGCGGTATCGCGAATGATGCAGGCGATCGGTCGTCGGTACGTCGCCTGTTTCAATGCCCGCTACCGGCGAACAGGCACGCTATGGGAGGGACGCTTCAAAGCTGCCTTGGTCGGCAGTGCCCGCTATGCGCTAGCCTGCTATCGCTACATCGAGCTAAACCCGGTGCGTGCGCAGATGGTGGCAACACCCAGTGATTATCCGTGGTCGAGCCATGGCCACAACGCACTCGGCCGCAATCAGGCACTCATCACCCCGCACGCCGCATGGAGTGGACTCGGCGACACCGACGAAACCCGCCACGCGCGTTATCTGGCGCTCGTGAACGAGCAGCCGCAGCCAGAAGAACTCGAAGAAATCCGGCGCTGCACCCTGCAACAACGTGTCTACGCCAGCCAGAGGCTGCAGCTCCAGGTAGAAGCCCTCACCCACCGCGCTGCAGCACCGAGGCCCCGCGGCCGACCGCGCGCGGAGTCACATGCAGAAAAATGAACCTGACCCCTTTTTTTGATCGATCATCTCGTAGACTCGGGCCGCGTCTTGGATGACACTGGGCTACCTACAGGCGGAATCGTGCCAATGCAGCAAAGCCCGGGTCTTCCCATTCAGCGCCTGCGAGATTCCCTGGCGCACGCGTACACGATCGACCGTGAGCTCGGACGCGGAGGCATGGCGTCGGTGTTCCTGGCTCAGGACCGCAAGCACGATCGCTGGGTCGCGATCAAGGTCCTGCATCCCGAACTCGCCGCCTCCTTGGGCCCGGACCGCTTTCTCCAGGAGATCACGCTGGCCGCGCGGCTCAACCATCCGCACATCCTGCCGTTGTTCGATTCCGGCAACGCAGATGGGCTGCTGTACTACGTCATGCCCTACGTCGAAGGGGAGTCGTTGCGCGAACGCCTCGACCGCGAGCAGCAACTCCCGGTCGATGAAACCATCCGGCATGGACGTGCGATCGCATCGGCGCTGGACTATGCCAACCGCCAGGGCATCATCCACCGCGACATAAAGCCCGAGAACGTGATGCTGTACGAAGGCGAGGCGATGGTGATGGACTTCGGCATCGCCAAGGCCTTGAGCACGGCCGGCTCCGAATCCTTGATCACCCAGGCCGGCATGATGGTCGGCACGCCGGCCTATGTCAGCCCCGAGCAGGCGTCGGGGGAACACAACCTCGACGGCAGGAGCGACCAGTACAGCCTGGCCTGCATGTTGTATGAAATGCTGAGCGGGGAGCGGCCGTTCGCGGCGCCGACCACCCAGGCGATGCTGACCAAGCGGCTTACGGAAACTCCCAAGCCGCTGCGCGCCACTCGGGCCGCGGTGCCCGAGAGTATCGAGCGCGCAATCGCCAAGGGCATGGCCACCAATCCGTCGGCACGGTTCGCGACCACAGGGCAGTTCGGGCAGGCACTGGCATCGGGCAGCCTGAGTACGCCGGGCGACACTGCGGCGCTGCCGCAAGCAGTGGTGTCCGCGGCCAAGTCGGTCGCGGTGCTGCCCTTTGCCAACATGAGCGCCGATGCAGAGAACGAGTATTTCACCGACGGGATGGCCGAGGAAATCATCAACGCGCTCTCGAAGATCCAGGCGCTCCGGGTCGCATCGCGCACTTCTTCGTTCGCCTTCAAGGGCAAGAACGAGGACATCGGCGAGATCGGAAGGAAGCTCAAGGTGTCGACCGTGCTCGAGGGCAGCGTGCGCAAGATGGGCAACCGGCTGCGCATCACGGCGCAGTTGGTGAACGTCGCCGACGGCTATCACCTGTGGTCGGAGCGCTATGACCGGGAGATGGAGGATGTGTTCGCGATCCAGGACGATATCTCGCAGGCCATCGTCAAGGCCCTGCGGGTGATCCTCAGCGAGGGCGAGAAACAGCAGATCGAGAAGGCGCGCGCGGTAAACGTCGAGGCCTACGACTTCTACCTGCGCGGCATGCAGTTCTTCCACCAGCATCGGAGGAAGAGCCTCGACTACGCCCGGCAGATGTTCAACAAGGCGATCGAGATCGACCCGGGCTACGCCCGTGCCCACGCGGGTGTCGCGTACTGCCACTCGCTGCTGTACACCTACTTCGACGCGCGCGAGTTCAACCTGCGTCAGGCCGACATCTCCAGCGGCAAGGCGCTGCAACTCGAGCCTGACCTGGCCGAGGGGCACGTGGCCCGCGGACTCGCGGTCTCGCTGAGCAAGCGCTTCGACGAGGCCGAGCAGGAATTCGAGCAGGCGATGCGGCTCGATCCCAAGCTGTACGAGGCCGCCTACTGGTTCGCGCGCGCCCGCCTGGCACAGGGCAGGTACGAAGAAGCGGTGAAGCTGTTCGAGCGGGCAGCGTCGCTGCGTCCGGACGACTACCTGACCCAGATGTTCCTGGGCCAGTCCTTCAAGTCGCTCGGCATGCGCCGCGAGGCGGAAGCCGCGTACCGGAAATCGGTGAAGCTCGGCGAGCAGCACCTGGAGTTGAATCCGGACGACGCGCGCGCGTGGATTGTGGGCGCGGGGGCCTCCGCCAACATCCAGGACGCCGAGCGCTCCGCGCAGTACGCCGCGCGCGCGATGGCGGTCGACCCCGATGATCCGATGCTCCTCTATAACGTGGCATGTACCTACGGAGTTCTCGGAAAAATCGACGAGTGTTTGAACGCTCTGGAGCAGGCGGTGAGCAAGGGCTGGGGCGACAAGGCCTGGATCGAGCACGACAGCGACCTGGACTCGATTCGCACACATCCCAAGTATTTGGCGATCGTGCAGGCAATGTAGCTGGAGGTGAGAGGAAAGGGACGGAGGCAGTTAAGGATCGGCGGCGCGACGCGTCGCGGGTCGTCCGGACGGCCGCAATGCGGCCGGAAGGTTCAACGTTCAGCATGGAAGCATCGATCCCACGCGCGCTATCGGACAAAAGCCTCACGACCTGCACGAAAACGGCTCGGACTTAACTGCCTCCGTCTCCTTCTTCCCTTTTCCCCGATGGGGAATGATCAGTAAGACGTCCTCGCCTAGCTGTCGAAACCGTTCTGGAAAAGCAGCTCGCCGTTCGCCTCGACGGCACCGATGTCGTAGCCATTGCCTTGCGGTCGCGTGACGCCACGCTGGTCCGTGGCTGGTTCACCGGTGCTGGCGCCGGCGTCAATTGCCGGGCTGCCGACCATTGGATATAGAGTCGGCGTCGTGCCGCCGTAGTTGCCCAGCTTCGAGAGCAATGGGTTGCTGTTGATCAAGTCTCCCGAGGCAACCAGAACACCGCTGCCGTTGTCGCTCGACAGGTTGTTGCCGAGCGAGGTGTAGTTCCCCGGCGCCCCATTGATGACATCGAAACTGACTCCGTCGTTGCCGGAGATGATTGTGTTGACCAGGTCGAGGCTCGCGGGGCCCCCGCCCGAGTAGATCGCGACCAACACTGGGACTAAAACCCCTTTGTTGCCCGCTATTGTGCAGTTTTGCAGGTGGATCGCCGCCGTGCCGCCATTAGACCCACTTCCATAGGTGGCGATGGCACTGCCCAGGTACGGATACAACGACATGTTTCCAAAAAACGTGCTGTTCGTGATGGTGGCGACGCCTACGCTCGTGCCAGACGTCGTGTTGAACAACGCGCCGCCGAAATGCGCGGCGTTGCCGGTGAACGTCGAGCGATCGACATGCAGGGTGCCGGCGTTAAAGATAGCGCCGCCCTGTTCCATGGCATTGTTGTTCCTGAAGATGACGTCCGATATCGTGAGATCGGTCAGGTTGGCCAAGCCCCCGCCGGCCCCATGGAAGCCACCCGCGATCGTCAGCCCGGAGATCGCGACGGTGCCGCTGTTGGACTCTACAATCGAATAGTTTGCGCCCCCGTACGCGGTCAGCGTGAGAAGGCTCGTTCCCGGACCCGTGATCGTGACGCTGGTGGTGATGACCAGCGTTTGATCGACATTGATTGTCTGCGGAGTGTCGAACAGGTTCGAAAACACGATCGTGTCGCCGTCGCCGGATGCCGCAATCGCATCGCGCAGCGAGCAGGTGTTCGCGTTGTCGGCCACGCAGTTCGCGGCCGTTCCGTCGGTGTACGAGTCAGCGGTGTTATTGACTGTCCAGGTGCTCGGCGCCGTTGCCTGCCGCGAACCTGAGCCGGCATGCGCCGAACGCGGCGCCGAGGAGTAATGGGACGGCCAGGCGTCGGCTGCATCTGCGGCCAGCGCGAGCGGGGCAAGCGGAATAGCGGCAAGCAGCGTGAACGCAACGCGGCCGAACGCATGCGTGAGGGCGGGCAGGCGAATCATGAGGTCCAACCACCTTTTCCAATGCGCGAAGCAATGGTTCGAGTGTAACAAGGACAGAGTCAGATGTGGCGTGCGTAACATCTGCGGCGACCGCAGGACGCAGGCCAATTGCAATCCGGTGGCAGGCAGCCGCGAGGCGTAGTTTCGAAATTGCGGGTGTAGACCAGATCGCAGGTCAGGCGTGCGGCGCCGCTGCGTGCAACGGAGCTTGGCCCTGTGCCTCCGGCCACGACGGATCGACCGCTCGGATCGAACGCAACCGAGAAGGCCACATTGGAGTTGTTGCCGTTCGCGCATGTTCCGAGACTGAAGCCGCCAATGCCGTAGCTGGTATCGAGCGTACCGTCGCCACGCAGGCGTTCAGAGGGGACGGAGGCAATTCACTCGGATTAACTGCCTCCGTCCCCTTTTCCTGCGCCCATGTCGACGTGGCCGTTGACGCAACGGTTCACACCGCGCTGATCGAGGGTGGCCGCGACCTTCGCACAGTCGTAATGATCGAGGGCCTGACAGGGAAGAAAAGGGGACGGAGGCAATTAATTCCTCTTAACTACCTCCGTCCCCTTTTCCAGTCCCCTTTTCCACCCAGACCCCTGTTTTCTCCGGTACCATTGCGGCCAGACGACAACCCGGAGGGGCGGATTGGACGTCAATCGCGCCACGCGTTTGGGAGAACGCCTGATTCTCGCCGCATCCGCCGGCAAGGGATGCTTTCGGCGCCGTTCGCTCTGCGCTTCCCTGCCCGCCCTGCTCCTGCTCGCGGCGCTCGTGGCCCCGCCTGCGACGGCGGACTGCGCGCCGCAGCACCTCGCCGACACCGGCCTCTACGCGGACTTCGCCGCCAAGACTCTGGCGCCCGAAGTCCATCCGTTCTCGCCGCAGTACGCGCTGTGGTCCGACGGCGCGACGAAGCGGCGCTGGATCCGCCTGCCGCCGAAGAAACGGATCGACGCCCGCAACCCCGACGCCTGGGTCTTCCCGGTCGGCACGCGCTTCTGGAAGGAATTCGCTTTCGGGCGCCGTGTCGAAACCCGCCTCATCGAGCGCCAGGCAGACGGCGAGTGGCACTTCGCGACCTACCGCTGGAATCAAGATGAGAGCGACGCCGTGCTGGTCCCCGAGACAGGAGTGCGACACGTCGCCGAGAGCCGCCCCGGTGTGCCATACGACCTGCCGGGAGTCGTCGAATGCCGGGCTTGCCACGAGAGCGGGCTGGCCACGATCCTCGGCTTCTCGGCGCTCCAGCTGTCGAGCGATCGTGATCCCAACGCGCTGCACGGCATCACGCCGGATCCTGGCTCGCTCGATCTCGACGAGCTGCTGCGTCGCGGCTGGATCAGCGACTTGCCGCAGGCGATCGCTGCGCACGCGCCGCGCGTGCGCGCCGCGACGCCCACCGAGCGCACAGCGCTCGGCTACCTGCACGCCAACTGCTCGAACTGCCACAACTCGCAGAGCCTGATCGCCGATCTCGGCCTGTCGTTCGTGGTGCACGCCGACGGCACGCCCGATGCGCTTGCCACCGCGGTGGGACACCCGAGCCACTACCATCCGACCGGCACGACGATCGAGAGGCACATCGTCCCCGGCGACCCGGACGCGAGCCTGGTCATGACGCGCATCTCGAATCGCGGCAACGCGCGGCAGATGCCGCCGATGGACAGCCACCTCGCCGATGCCGATGCGATCGCGCTGCTCAGCCGCTGGATACGGGAGCTGGCCGCACGGCCGGCTTCCGAGTCGAGCCCGCCGAACGTTACTTCTCCCGCTCCGCCGAGCGGGAACCTTCCCGGAGGATGAAATCATGAAACGTCGTTACGCTGTCTCCGCCCTTGCCGCCTGCGCCGTGGCGATCGCCTTCGCTGCGCCCGCGACCCACGCCGCCGACCATCCCGCCTCTGCTGGAGACAAGGCGAAGGTGGAACGTGGCCGCTACCTCGTGACGTTCGGCGGCTGCAATGACTGCCACACGCCATGGAAGATGAGCGACAAGGGCCCAGAGCCGGACATGAGTCGCATGCTCTCCGGGCATCCACAGAGTCTGGCGATTCAGGCCGGCGTGGCGCCCCCGCCCGGACCGTGGATGGCGGTCGTCGGCGTAACCTTCACGGCCTGGTCGGGCCCCTGGGGCGTGAGCTTCACGAAGAATCTGACTCCCGACAAGGAGACCGGACTCGGCGGCTGGACCGAGAAGGAGTTCATCGCCACGATGCGCACGGGCCGCGAGCGTGGCCTCGGCCGCGAGATCCTGCCGCCGATGCCTTGGCAGAACTACGGCAAGGCGACCGACGCAGATCTCGCGGCGATGTTCGCCTACCTGAAGTCCATCCCGGCGATCTCCAACCACGTCCCGGATCCGATCCCGCCCGAGGCGCCGCCGGCCAAGTAATTGAGAAGGTGAGAAGGGGACGGAGGCAGTTAATTCGAATTAACTACCTCTGTCCCCTTTTTCCCTCCTTTTTCCCTTTCTTCGTCCATCCCACGTGCGCTTCGGAGGCAGAGCGGCGAGTCTACGCCTTCTGCACCGCCTCGTGGAGTCGGCAAGCGCCGTCTAAAGGTCTACTCTCCTAAACGCGCGCAACGCCGACGACCTCGCTGTTGTTTTTTTTGAATCGAATAATTGTCCCTGACACCATTGTTTGCATGGTTTGCATCGTCATCCTTCGCGGTGATCTCCTGTAGGAAATTGTCCCTGACACCATTATTTTTCGGTCAGTCGCATCGCGACTCGAACGCTCCGTAGAAGATGACGTCGTCGATGGTACCGGGCTGGCGTTCGTACGCGCCGAGATCCATGCCGGCCCCGACAGGACGAGAAAACCCGCGCTGGTCGAACACATCGCCATCGTCCGTACCCGCATCGAGCGCCGGGCTGTTCGCCAATAGCGGGATCGTCAGCGTCGGTCCGCCGTTGTTCGATAGGTGGCCGAGTCGCGGACAGGCGCTCAAGGTTCCCAGGGGCACGGGGTTGCTCGTAGCCGTGATGAGATTGGTCGAGCCGATTAGGGGGCTCGAGGCTGCACTGGAAGACACATCGTTCGCCGAGCCCATCTTCGCGGTATTGGCTGCGAAAATCGAGTCGTTCATCGAGATCTGCTCGCTGCTGTAAAGTCCCGCGGGCGTAGACCCATTTGAGGACGCTACGCGATTGAATGCGATCGTGCTGCTCGTCACGTGCACCGGGAGGTAAGACCCCACGGTTTGAAAGGAGGTTGCGACATTGCCGGTGATCGTACTGGCGTCGATCAACACGCCGTAGGACGCGCTACCGGTAACGTGAAGCGCGGAGTTCTCGTCGGCCTTGTTGCCCGAAATCGTCGAACGGAGGATCAACACCGAGCGCCCAGCGGAGACGATGCCGCCGCCATGGGTTGGAGGGCCTGACGCGCCGCTGAAAACAGCGTTGCCGCTGACTGTGCTGTAGCTCACTACGATTCCTCCGGCCGCGAACAATCCTCCACCTTGGGCGGACGTGGTCTCAACCCCTACCGCGACATTGCCGCTTACGGTGCTGTTGAACACCGATATGGCTCCGAGGGAAAAAATTCCCCCGCCCCTCGGGGTCGCAGTGCTGCTTGCCGTGGGCGCGATCGTGCAAGCGGTCACGACCGCGTTGCTGATGACGACATTACCAACCCCATAAATGCAGCCGCCCAAAGGGACGGGCGCGCCGGAATAGTAGCCATTTGCGATCGTCAGGTCCTTGAACTCCAAGTCGCCGCCGGTATGAAAGCTATAGAACGCGCGGCCGGCACGGTTGGCATCGATGGTGGTGACGGACGCGCCCTGGCCTGCGATCGTCATGTTGCTGATCGTGTTGGGAATGAAAATATCCCCCGCTATCGTAATCGTGCTGCACGTCAGCGGTATCTGGATTGTCGAGTTGTCCGGCGCAACCGCGACCGTGTTGCGCAAGGTTCCGGAATCCACACCATCGCCGCAATCGGTAACGAGCAGCGTCGCGGCCTGCGCGAGGTGCATCGGAACGATTCCAAAAATCGCGCCAAGGAGCGCGGGGAGCGGCAGGCTCCGAGGAAGGCGCAGCGGTCCATTCTGCATGTCGATACTCCAAAGGCTGGAGAAACGGACGTAGGCGAATGTAGCAACTCTAAAAACTGGTGTAAAAACTGGGGTCAGAGTGCACTTTCGAGCACAACGCATACGGCACTATCCCCTATGCCGAACAGTGTACTCTCGACCCGGTTTCTGCAGAAATGGGGACGGAGGCAATTAACTCGGATTAACTACCTCCGTCCCCTTTTTGGGGCCCCCTCATCGTCCGCCCGCTCCGCCCAAGTCTACAGATAAGGCACTCTGCCCCCTTCCTCCCAAGCGCTCGGAGTAAAGGGGACGGAGGTAATTAACTCGGATAAACTACCTCTGTCTCCTTTTTCCAGCATCAGCTTCACTTGGCCTGCGCGCTATCGGTGCGATCCCTCAGAAATTGTCCCTGACACCATTATTTCTTTCGTTCTACAACCGGCATCGCAAAAACCAAGCGCTCGGCTACCGCTCACCGGTACAATTCGAGCGCATGATGAAAGTTGCCTAACCGGCTGTCCGAGAAATCAGGGGCTCCGCAACCTGACCCCTTTTTCCTGAAAACTGAGACAGCGAGCCTACTTCGGACACTGTCTCATCGGTTGTTTCGCTGCTAAGTCATCGGCGGGGGATACTGTGAGAGTCAAGAAACCGAAGAGACGTCTTGTCATCTGCGCCGATGGGACCTGGAATACCTCCGACCAGGACCGCAATCACGGAAGCAATCCTACCAACGTCCTCCATTTGGCGCGAGCAGTCAGGCCTATTGATGCTCGCGGTATTAGTCAAATAGTTTTCTATCACCAAGGTGTCGGCACGGGAATGTGGTATGTCGATAAGGCCGCAGGTGGCGCGCTCGGTGCTGGCATTGACTACAACATCCGCGATCTCTACAGGTTTCTAATAAACAATTACTCGCCCGGCGACGAGATATTTTTATTTGGGTTCAGCAGAGGCGCTTTTACTGTCAGGAGTCTTTCCGGTCTCATCCAAAAGTGCGGGATATTGCGCTCAACGCACGCGCATCTCGAAAAGGAGGCCTGGTCTATTTATCTAAATCGCAGCATACGATCCTTTAGCGCACGCGCTTCGGAGTTCCGCAAGAACAACAGCTACGCGGCGAAGATCAAGCTACTAGGCGTTTGGGATACCGTGGGGAGTCTTGGAATCCCGTCAACGGCGAAAAAACAGTTTCGAGAGGTTTATGAGTTTCACGATCTTAGCTTGGGAAGTAACGTACAACGCGCATACCAAGCGCTGGCTATCGACGAGCGGCGCGGCGACTTTGTGCCCTGCTTATGGAAGTCAGCGACCGATGGCCAACTCATGCGCCAAGTCTGGTTTGCTGGCGGCCATTCGAACGTAGGCGGCGGACTTCCGCAAGACGACCTGTCGAATATTGCTCTGAAGTGGATGATCACTAGGGCGCAGGAAAGCGGACTATCCTTCGAAAAGACCTACTTGGCCAAGTTGACTGAAAACCACCGAGGCCAAATTGTCGATCTGTGCGGCAAAGCGCCATATTGGCTGCGCGCAAAGTACGAACGAGTCCTTTTCGACTTGAAGAAGCGCTCGACTACCAACGAGGAGGTTCACCATAGCGTGCTGCACAGATGCCGTGATGTGGTCGACTATCGTCCAGCTAATCTGGAAAAGGCCATTCGTGAACAGCGCTATTCAAAGCCGAAGAGGTTGAAGCCACCTCCTAGTGGCAGCGTCTCTGCTGCTTGGCACTACTAGTTGCGGGAGACCAGGCGGTGAAGAGCGCTGAGAAACTGTGACGCAGCTTTCTTAAGGAAAAGAGGAAAGCCCTCACCCACCGGGCTGCAACACCGAGGCTCCTCGGTCGACCCCGCGCGGAGTCACATGCAGAAAAATGAACCTGACCCCTTTTTCGCGCCGAGATCTCACCGCAGCTTTTGGCAGCGTGGCAAGCACGTCCTCCACTTTCTGAGAACTACCCGCGGGGCTTTCGAGCGCACGCAGCGCCGCGGATCGCCTTGACAGGCGGTAATTTGGGCGCGCAAATAAACAGTATATTCCTAGCACGAAATTGAACGACCTGACACCCGCCATTAGTCCCGAACGGAGTTAGAGTCCGCCCCAACCAGGAGCGGACCATGAAGGGCAAACGATTCACCGAAGAGCAGATCATCGCGGTGCTTAGGGAGGCGGAGGCCG